>Ga0315900_10000019_pt1 | contig 283448 bp, 256 predicted proteins | sample LakEriMetagenome_FD_203521 | JGI IMG/M metagenome (GOLD analysis project Ga0315900, IMG submission 203521) | Freshwater fungal communities from buoy surface, Lake Erie, Ohio, United States - Buoy 12 MA114 | ecosystem: Environmental > Aquatic > Freshwater > Lake > Lake biofilm | place: USA...
TACACAAGATAACTTACACACAGTGGCAAACTTGGATGTATTCGTGCAAGGAGGAACTGCACCATATAGCTACACATGGAACACAGGTGAAACAACAGAAGATTTAGTAGGAATCACTACAGAAGGGGTATACGAAGTAAACGTAACAGACGCTAACGGATGTCAATTAAACATCGGAACATACGTAGCATTTGAAGCTGCAAGCATTGAAGAAGAGAACGCACAGTTTGAATTGTATCCAAACCCAAATAACGGGAACGGAACGATTACATGGACAAATGCAGCCGTTGAGCAAATCAACGTAGTAAACGCAGCAGGACAAGTGGTAAACAGCATCGCAGTAGAAAACACAACAAGCGTAACATTCGATGGATTAACAGCAGGTGTTTACGTAGCACAAGTGGTAACAGCAGACCACACACAAACAATCAAATTCATCGTACAATAAGAAACTATAGAGTTGGTTTAATTTAGTTTTAAGAAAAAAGCGCTTCACACGGTGAGGCGCTTTTTTTCGTTTTCAATAAATTAAATTTCGAGGTACTTCAAAAATTCATGTCTCTTATCCTCATGTGTAAATTGACCGGTAAATTGGGATGTAACGGTACTACTATTAATGTCTTTCACGCCTCTTGATGAAACACACAGATGAGTAGCATCAATAACAACAGCGACATCATCTGTTTCTAATACATTCTTTAAAGCTTCGCTAATTTGCATGGTGAGTCGTTCTTGAACTTGTGGTCGCTTTGCGAAATGTTGGACAATTCGATTAATTTTAGATAGACCAATTACTTTACCTGATGAAATATATGCCACGTGTGCTTTTCCAATAATGGGCACGAAATGATGCTCACAATTGGAATAGAAAACGATGTTCTTCTCCACAAGCATTTGATTGTACTTATATTTATTTTCAAATAGTTTAATGTCTGGAAAATTGGCAGGATTCAAGCCGCTGAATATTTCTTTAACATACATTTTTGCTACTCTTTTAGGAGTTCCACTCAGGCTATCATCGTTGCGATCTAATCCTAAAATATCCATGATTTGAGCAAAATGGACAGCAATTTTATTAATCTTTTCCTCATCACTCAATTGAAAGGCGTCTTTTCTCATGGGTGTCTCTACCGATGTGCTCACGTGCTCATCTCCCATCTCATCCATAAGAATCTCTAAAAAACTAGATTCCGTTGTTATATTATTTTGTTTCATTTTCGTGTTTGAATATTAAACAAAACAATATAGAATTAGTTTTCATTACCTGTTGTTTTTAATGACGAACTGTAAGAATCTTAATGTTAGCAGTCGCTTTTGCGCTTTATCAACGAATTATTATTGAAATAAAATTTTCTCGGTTATATTTGAACGGAATCAGCGTTTGATTGGCAAATCATTAAATCTTTTACCCAATGAAATACTTTCAACTTATTTTTCTTTTGTTTTCTTTATCGGCATGTCAAGACGGAGACGATGCATCGTTTTTGAACAATACAAATGAGACTGTCTTTGTTGTCAATATTCCAATGTCTTATGTATTTGATCGACAAAATACACCTGTTGTAGTGGAGTTTTTTGATAATAACAAATTCAAGGGCCAAGCAATGAAAATAGAAAATCTCTTCATGCTTGAACGTGATGAGAATGATAAGGTAAAACCGGTTGAAGAGTACCATATGACATACCTTAATTTACTAAAACAAGGAAATTATTACGCTCGTTGTTTCATTGACTTAAACAAAAATGGTCGTCAAGATAGGAACGAACCCATCTCTTATTTTTATTCAAAGGATAATCCTAAAAAGATTCGAGTACTTAAAGAATCTCGAAGAACCATATCTTTTGATTTCGAAGTGTAGAATTAAGAATAATTGAGCTGAATTGCCGTTAAGATTTTTAACTTTCCGTAGTTTTTTTATTGAAGGTAAAAATCAATTTTAAAGTATCACATCAACAAATAAAATAATCCATTCACATCTCCAATAGTTGAAGCGTAATAAATAATTCCAAAGATAAAACCTTGTTTACTAAGCTTTTGCTTTGTTGATGCGTATTTCACTAGTCTATTTGGGTATTTTTTCGTTATCTTTGAATAATCATCATCACCGTTTTTTAGAAATTTACAAACCATTGTCAAGCTATGTTTCGACACGATCAAATAAATTATCAAATTCTACAACAACGCGCATACAATTTACGTTGGGCGGCTCTTCCTTCCGATGTAATCCCATTAACTGCAGCTGACCCCGACTTTAGATGTGCTCCAGTTATTCAAGAAGCCATTGAAAGTTATGTTAATGAAGGGTATTTCTCTTATGCTCCTGCTGAGGGCTTGCCCTTCTTCAAAGAGTCCGTGAGTAATTTTTTAGCAAACAAAAGAAATTATCGTTTAGATCCAGGCCTTATTTTGCCGGTTGATAGCGCTGCATTTGGCATTTATTTGGTTTGCAATTCCTTATTACATCCGTTGGATGAAGCAATTATTTTTGATCCAGTTGATTTTCTTTTTCAATACTCAATTGAAAAAATTGGGGCTATTTCCAAAAGGTTTCCAATTTTACCCGGAACGGAAACAGTAAATTTTTCCTTAATTGAAGAATTGATAACACCAAAAACAAAGTTGATTTGTTTGTGCAATCCATTGAATCCTACAGGTAAAGTTTTTAAACGTGAAGAATTACTGCAATTAGGTGAAATCGCTTTAAAACATAATATCGTGATACTCTCAGATGAAATATGGAGCGATATTGTCTTTACACCAAATGAATTTACGAGTATTGCCAGTATTTCAACGCAAATATCTCAGAAAGTAATTACGGTTAGTGGTTTCAGTAAGTCGTATGGCTTGGCTGGATTGCGTATTGGATTTATAGCTACTTCCAATAAGCAACTTTTTGAAATGATTTTCACTAAGTCTTTGCACCAGTCGACAATTCACGGAGCAAATTCGTTAGGTCAAGTGGCCGCAACTGCCGCATTAAATGGTGCGCAAGATTGGCTAAAAAGTTTTGTTGAGCATCTACAATCAATGCGTGACTTAATTACACATCGAATCAATGCAAACGAAAAGTTAAGTACAATTGCTCCAGATGGATGTTATGTAAGTTTTGTAAACATTACAAAAACCAATATGCATTCTGAAGAATTTCAAAAACATATGTTGGAAAAAGCTAAGGTAGCGGTTGTACCGGGGTTAAGTCAATGGTTTGGGCCTGGGGCAAATGGATATGTTCGACTGAGTTTTGCCACTTCTAAAGAAGTATTGACTGAGGCCTTCGATCGAATTGAGAACGCACTATGAAAGTAGTTGTTATTGGTGGAGGTATTGCCGGGCTAACCCAAGGTATTTTTCTTAAAAATAAAGGTTTAGATGTTGTTGTTTACGAACGCGTTGAGTCCATACAGACAAAAGGCCATGCATTTTTAATGAATGGAGAGGGAATGCAGTTATTGGAAGCCCTGTCGAGAGACAAAACGAAGGTTATTCCGAATAAAAAAGTAGATATTTTCAGCTTTAAACGTCCTAATAATGACGAATTGATTAAAATTAGCTTGGACGATTGGTTTTGCATTAAGCGCGTGGATTTAATTTCATACCTTATGTCTTTTTACACCGATGATACCTTAAAATTTGGATGCGATTTTTCTCATTTTGAATATGCTGACAAGAAAATAAGTGCTGCAGTTTTTAAAAATAGGCAACAAGCAAAGGGAGATCTATTTATCGGAGCTGATGGTAGCCATTCGGTTATCCGTCAAGCATTGTTTGGTCCCACTCAGTATACACCTATAGAAGTGAAAGAGTTGGTTGGAATTTCTTCCTATTATGAAGAATCAGACATAAATGTATTTCAAAAATTTCAAAGCGATCAATTGGGATTGTCTTTTGGTTTCATTCCTGCATCAGCTAATCAATGTGTTTGGTTTATGCAATATGATGCACGTCTTGAATTGGAAAATATACACAATTCCTCAGGGGGAATGGCTAGTTTTTGTAATGAATTACTTAAAGATTTTCCAGAAGTTGTTCGATGCGTTTTGAATGAAAATAATTTTGATACCACTTACTGTTGGAATACACATGATTTCGATTTGTTACCATCTTTTCATAAAGAAAATGTTGTACTTGTAGGTGATGCTGCACATTTGTCGTTGCCTTTTACCAGTGCAGGCACGACAAACGCTATTAAAGATGCTGAGGTATTGGCAGAAGCACTATTTAGCACCAGCAATCTTGAGACTGCTTTATCTGATTTTTACGAGAAAAGACACTTAGACATATCTCGTCATATTCAACAAGGCAGAGATTTAAAAAATAGCTTTTTATCACCTGCATCATTTAGTGAGCGTAGATTCATTTTGCCTTTAATTGCCGACAAATACGAAAATAAAAATACGCCTAAAAATACCTTATTGACGATTACGTATTTTACAGATCCAATTTGCTCAAGTTGTTGGGTGTTGCAACCCTTGCTTCGTAAAATTGTTCTTGATTACGGAGATTATATTGAGATTGATTACCATATGGGTGGACTTTTACCTTCTTGGGAAGGATATGCTGATAAGCGAATAACTAATCCGAGAGATGCGTCTCAGCTTTGGGAAGAAATCCGTGAAAAAGAAAAAATTCCGATCTCAGGTGATGTATGGATTGAGGATCCATTGATGTCTTCTTACCCATCCAGTATTGCATTTAAAGCAGCACAACGACAGGATAAAGATAGGGCAATATTCTTTTTACGTAGACTCAAGGAAATGTTGTTTATGGAGAAGATAAATATTAATAGATGGGAAAACCTTGAAAAAGCAGCTTTATTCTGTGGTTTAGATACTGCGTTGCTTCATAAACAAATGAAAAATGAAGCAATTGAAGATTTCAAAGATGATTTAGCACTTGCAAGTCAATTAGGTATTCATGTCTTCCCCACGTTAATTTTTCATCGAAAGGATCTTGAATCCGAAACGCTTAAAGGCCTGAAAACATACCAAATCATTGAAGAAACCATCTTGAAATTTATTCCAGATGCTGTAAAGGCGACTAATATGCCATTGCCTCTCGAATTATTTGAGTTATTCAAAAACATGACGACTCAGGAATTTGCTTTTTTGTTAAATCTTGATTTGGAAATAGCCCTAAGTAAATTAGACGAACTCCATGAAAAAGGACTGATTTCAAAAGTCCATGTAAAAGATGCTGCGTATTGGCAATTACATACCAAAGTAAAAAAATCTAAAGGTTGAAAAGACAGGTTTGTGGAGTGTAAATACTTCGATTTGAGATCAATAATGTGTCAATTATATGCGGCTGTTTTATTTCCAACAAAAAAACCCTTGTTATTACAAGGGCTTAACACTTTTAACTTTGCGGTCTGGACGGGACTCGAACCCGCGACCCCCTGCGTGACAGGCAGGTATTCTAACCAACTGAACTACCAAACCGTTTTTCGATCTTTTCAGACTTTCGCTACAGCGAAATTAGAAAACGTGTATGCTTCCTTAAAAGCGAAGACAAAATTACACAATCTTTTTTTAAATACAAGAGATTGCGAAAATTTAATTTCTTAAAATCTTACCGTGTTTAACAATGCTCTGTAATCTTTCGAGTGTTTTTCTTTCAGCACAAAGTTCTACAAAAGCTTTTCGCTCTAAATCAAGCAAATATTGTTCTGAAACTAAAGTGTTTTCAGACAAATCACCTCCACATAAAACATGACCAAGTTTTTCCGATATTAGTTTATCGTGTTCCGACATGTAATTTCCTGAATACATAGAATTTGCACCGACATATACGATACCCAATCCCTCTTGTCCAACAACCGTTATGTTTTTCTCTCTTTTTGGTGCTACATATCCTTTATTCGCTAATTCTAAACAGGCCGCTTTCGCTCGTGTTAGCTGAAGTTCTCTACTGACGACAACCTCGTCTGTTCCTTCCCTTAGGTAACCAAGATCAAAAGCTTCATAGGCAGATGTTGCAACCTTTGCTTGACCAATCGTAAGAAATTTCTCTCGTAATCTGTTAATTTTAATGTCCCCAGAAACATATTCATCTGACAATCTTTTGGCAAACTCTTTAGTGCCAGCACCGGCAGGAATAAGTCCTACTCCAAATTCTACTAAACCAATGTAAGTTTCTGCGTGAGCAACAACTTTATCAGCATGCATGCACATTTCACAACTTCCGCCAAGAGTTAAATTGTGTGGTGCTACAATTACAGGAGTATTGCAATAACGAACCCGCATCATAACATCTTGAAATGCCTTAACAGCAAAATTTAACTCGTCGAATTCTTGTTCAGCAGCCATCATTAGAATCATAGCCACATTTGCTCCTGCTGAGAAATTCTGACCTGTATTCGAGATTACCAGTCCTTTATATTCTGTTTCGGCTAAGTCCATCGCCTTGTGCATTCCTTCTATTACACCTGCGCCAATAGAATTCATTTTCGTGTGGAATTCCAAATTAATAATTCCATCGCCGAGGTGAACGATGGTAGTATCTGAATTTCCCCAAATTTTATTTTCGTATCGAAGTACGTCTAAATCGATAATGTCTTCAGTTCCAGGAATTACTTGATATGCTTTTTTGTTTAAGTCGTAAAATAGACGTTTTCCATCCTCAATTTTGTAAAAGGAATTATTACCTGTAGCTAACATTTCTTTGACCCAAGAAGCAACAACAAGCCCTTCAGCTTCGGCTAAGTCAATACCTTTTTGAATACCAATCATGTCCCAGTTCTCAAAAGGACCGAAAGTCCATGCATAACCTGTTCGAATGGCGTCGTCCACACTGTATATTACTTCTGAAATTTCTGGAATGCGTTGTGAAACATAAGCAAAAAGAGATGCAAAATGCTTACGAATCAAATCACCTGCCTTGGATTTATCAGCAAGCAAAATAGGTAAACGCGATTTTAAATCAGGCATAGATTTCACCATTTCCACAACTGGCAATTTAGGTTTTTGCATAGGATGGTACTCTAGCGTTTCCAAGTTCAAGGCAAAACGATTCGTTTTTCCTGCTGCATCCTTCTCTTTGTAATAAAATCCTTTCTTGGTTTTATCTCCTAAAAATTTATTTTCAACGAGGTAATCTAATACTCTTGAAGGTTTGATAGCGTTGACCATCTCGTCTTCTTTCAAATTGAGTTGCAATCCTTTGGTAACGTTATATGCAGTATCTAAACCAACTAGGTCAGCTAGTTTAAATGTTCCTGTTTTAGGACGTTCTAATAAAGCTCCGGTTAGTGCATCAGCTTCTTCTATACTTAGGCCAAGCTCTTGAGTTAATTCCATAACTTTTGCCATGGAATAAACGCCCACTCTGTTGCCAATAAAACCTGGGGTGTCTTTACATAAAACAGTTTTTTTTCCAAGAATGCGACGTCCGTAGTCCATTAAAAAATCTACAATTTCTTTAGAAGTTTTCTGCGTCGGAATAATTTCAAGTAATTGAAGATAACGTGGTGGATTAAAAAAGTGCGTACCACAAAAGAATTTTTGAAAATCTTCGCTTCGATTCTCAATCATCATTTTAATAGGAATTCCAGAAGTATTAGAAGAAATCAAAGTGCCAGGTTTTCGATATTTTTCTATCTTTTCGAATAATTGTTGCTTTATATCCAAGCGCTCAATTACAACTTCGATAATCCAATCACACGTGGAAATTAAACCTAAATCATCATCGAAATTTCCAGTTTTAATTCTTGAAACAAAACTTTTTTTGTAAATAGGTGAGGGGTTTGATTTCACCGCAAATTCAAGTGAACTGTTAACAATTTTATTCCGAACTTCTTTACTCTCTATCGTTAACCCTCTTTTTTCTTCCTCGGTGTTTAGTTGTTGCGGAACTACATCTAACAATAAGACTTCGCATCCAACATTTGCAAAATGACAAGCGATTCGCGACCCCATTACGCCTGAACCTAAAACAGCTACCTTTCGGATGTGTCTATTCATGATATTTTATTTAAGTTTCGTTATTTCTTTTTCTAAATCATCAACCGTTTCATCGATTGCATTCATCACCTTAAAAAAAGCTTCTAGTTCTTTTTTCTTTATTTTCTTTTGACATTTAGAATTGAATTCGAATAAATAATCACGAACGACACGTCGAAGAGCAATTCCTTCGTCTGTTAAAAAAATAAATACTTTCCTTTTGTCTTTTTCATTGAATTCTCTCCGTATTAACTTATTTTCCTCCATATTCTGAAGTGTCCTTGACAAAGAAGTTGGCTCCATGCCCATTTTAGGTCCTAATTTAGTACTTGGAGTTCCTTCTTTTTCAATCATCATGAGAATAAATCCAACAGACATGGTGGCATTGTGCAAAGCAGCCTTTTGGTTGTATAAACGAGATATTCTATGCCAAGAAGTTCGAATAATAAAATCTATAAACGTGAGCTCTTCCTTTTTCATATGGTTATAAATTTACGAAAAAAATTATGCATGCATAGAATTACCAGAAATTATCTGAGACTTTTACTGTTCCTTTGAAATGAGCCACTTTTTTTTGATTTTGGTTGAAAATATCCACTTCATAAACTGCTATTTGATTACCAGCGTGAATTTCTTGGCTACGGGCAACTAAAACATCACCCACAAACACACGCGACAGATGCGTAATATTTGTATCGATACTCACACATTGTTTTCCTCTTGAATTTGAAGCAAAAGCCAAGGTGGAATCACCTAAACTGTAAGTAATACCTCCGTGTGCAATTTCAAAACCGTTTGTCATTACTGAAGTTACGGTCATCGTTAATTCACAATAACCTTTTTCAATTTTACAAACAAAGATTCCAAGAAATTGACTAAACTCGTCTTTGTCGAGCATTTCAGCTACAATTTCTTTAGGACTTTTCATAGAATACTATTCAATGAAAACACCTCTTTTAATCGCACTCCTTTTTCTGTATGCTGAACATTGCAACACTCGTTTTGACTATCATGTTCCAAAAACAGAATAAACTCTTTATCTGCTGCTTCATTTAAAAAGGCAGCTTTTTCGGATATTGTAATCAGTGGTCTGGTGTCATAACCCATTACATATGGTAGAGGAATATGTCCAATACTTGGTAATAAATCAGCCATGAAAACGATGGTTTTACCCTTGTAAGAAATTTGCGGTATCATCATAGATTCAGTGTGCCCATCCACAAATCGAATATCGATATTTGGTAAGGCATCAGGAGTGAAATCCCCATTTCTTCCAATAAATTTTAGTTGCCCACTTTCTTGTATGGGAAGTATATTTTCACTTAAAAAAGAGGCTTTTTCTCTTGGGTTTGGTTTTACAGCCCATTCCCAGTGAAGAGCAGAACTCCAATACGTCGCATTTGTGAAAACTGGACGATAGCCATCTTTGCGCTCATTCCATGTAATTGCTCCTCCGCAATGATCGAAATGTAAATGCGTTAAAATAACGTCTGTCACATCGTCAGCGTGAAAGCCTAGTTTCGCTAAATTCCCGTGCAATGAGTCGTTTCCAAATAAATAGTAATGCGAGAAAAACTTTTCAGACTGTTTATCGCCAATCCCTGTATCGATGAGAATAAGTCTATTTCCATCTTCAATTAATAGGCTCCTCATTGCCCAAGAGCACATATTTGATTCGTCGGCTGGATTTGTTTTTTGCCAAATTGTTTTAGGAACGACACCAAACATGGCACCACCATCAAGTTTAAAGAATCCTGTATTTAATACATGGAGTTGCATTATTTCTTCTTCTTTTTGACGTTCGCTTTGATTTTTAGAACCACAAGTTCTGGATTTGTGTTGGCCTTAACGGTAACTGTTTTATTTTGCTCCCCCAATTGTCCAACATTTGGCTTGAAAGAAACCTGAATTTCATCGCTTTGTCCTGGTGCTATAGGTTTTTCCGGTTTTTTTGGAGTAGTACAACCACAACTTGCACTCACATCATCAATAATAAGTGGTTGGCTTCCTGTATTTGTTACTTTGAAAGAATAGTTGCTAACAGATTCTTCGACAACCGTTCCAAAATCGTGTTCCATTTTATCAAAAGACATACTTGTAATTGTAATTGTTGGGGCACTTACCTTTGGGGCATCCTTAACTATTTTTTCTAGGTCTTTTTCATTTGCTTCAACATTTGATGTAACTGCACCTTCTTTTTTAGAAATTTTCTGACCATTTCCTTCCTCTTTTTTTCCGCATGAAACAATTGTCAATAGGGCAAAAGCATAAATTGTTTTCTTCATAATTAAAAATAAATTGGGTTTGTTAAACGTTAATAGCTATCGATTTACGAAAATAACAATTGTTTTTTCAGGTTACACATATCTTATCTATTCAATTTTAAAAATAAGGTAAGAAAGAAATTCTTATCCTATATTTGCAGAGTAAAAACTGTATTCGTCGCTTTTTATTGATGTTTTACAAGAACGCCCACGTGGTGATCCCGATAGCGATCGGGATCGCAGACATGTTGAGACGAAAAAGTATAATGCCCACGTGGTGATCCCGATAGCCATCGGGATGGTAGACATGTTGGGATGAATAAGTATAATGCCCACGTGGTGAAATTGGTAGACATGCCATCTTGAGGGGGTGGTGCCAATAGGCGTGCTGGTTCGAATCCAGTCGTGGGCACTTTTTAAAGTCTGACATTAATTGTCAGACTTTTTTGCGATAAGAAACCTGTGCACCACATGCAAAATACAAAAGGTTGTTTCATGCAAAATACATTAATCGACCTAGAGTTACTTATTCCATCGTTTTCTTTGGAAAGAATAGAGTTATTTCCTCGCACGCAATAAAATTTAGCTTACTTTAGCCAAAAAATTTTACATGTCGGATTCGGCGCATAGGATTTCTTTAGCAGGTATACTGATAACAACTGGAATTGTTTTCGGAGATATCGGTACTTCCCCGTTATATGTTTTTCAAGCAATTACCGATGGGGGAAGAAATGTATCTCAAGCGTTCATTCTTGGTGGACTTTCCTGTGTTATTTGGACCCTTATTCTCCTTGCTACATTTAAGTACATTTTTTTTGCATTGAATGCAGATAATAAAGGAGAAGGAGGAATCTTTGCTTTGTATGCTTTGTTGCGAGAAAAAAACTATAAATGGGTAGTCATTCCTGCGTTGATTGGTTGTGCAACACTCATTTCAGATGGTTTTATAACTCCAGCAATCTCTATTTCATCGGCTGTTGAAGGATTGAATAATGTCAATCCTGATATTCCAATCATTCCTATTGTTGTTGGTATAATCGTGGTCCTATTCTCTGTACAACAGTTTGGTACAGCAGCTATTGGTAAATTGTTTGGACCTGTGATGTTGGTTTGGTTTTCCTTTCTTGGTTATCTTGGACTTATGAATATTTCTAAAAATCCGATAGTTCTTGAAGCATTCAATCCCTATTACGCTTATAACTTAATTGCAAATGTTGACGGAGGATTTGCCGTGCTGGGTGCAGTGTTTCTTTGTACCACAGGAGCAGAAGCCCTTTATTCCGATTTAGGACATTGTGGTAAAGGGAATATTCGCATCAGTTGGAGTTTTGTCTCAGTTCTTTTAGTAATTAATTATTTAGGACAATCGGCCCTTGTATTATCAGAAGGGTTTCAATTAGGTCCTAACGAAACCGTTTTTTACTCGATGGTTCCTGAAGAACTCTTATATTTCGCTATAGCAATAGCAACCGCAGCAACAATTATTGCCTCTCAAGCATTGATAACAGGGGTATTTACCTTAATGAATGAAGCAATAAAACTTAAGTTATGGACAAACTTGAAAGTGAAATATCCAACAGATCATAAAGGACAGATATACATCCCTTTTATCAATTGGGTTACGATGCTTGGTTGTTTGTTGGTCATCTTTATTTTTAGAAAGTCCAGTGAGATGGAACATACCTATGGCCTTGCAATTACCATTGATATGGTGATGACATCAATTTTACTCGGTTTTTTATTAATGTTAAAATATCCGAGAATCAAACCATATTATGTAATGATTTTTGGTGTTTTTCTGACCATTGAGGGGGTGTTTCTTTTATCTAATTTGGGTAAAATTGTCTCCGGTGGTTGGTTTACCCTAATTTTGGCGAGCTCATTTTTTACTATTCTCTATTTGTATTACAAAGCAAGACAACTTCGAACGAGTATAACGGAATACGTGCCGATGAAAAAGGTAATTCCACTGATAAAGGCGGTGAAAAATGATCAAGGAATTATGTTCGAGGCAACGAACTTAGTTTTTCCAACCAGAAGTAATTCACCAAATCGTTTAGATTTGACCGTTTACCATTCGCTTTTTAAGAAAAGACCCAGAAAGGCAGGGGTAATATGGTTTTTACATATTGATATTTTGAATGAGCCATGGGGCGTACATTATTCTGTAAATGAAATTATTGACAAATGTTGCTATTACGTAACTATTCAACTAGGCTTTAAAGAAGAACACCGTATCGAGTACCTTATGAAAAAAATTCACGATAAAATGGTCGAGAAGGGAGAATTGACTGGTGAAAGTGTCTTCAATTCGGTTAAGGGAAAAATTGATGAGGTGGATTTCAAATTTGTAGTCTTGAATTCTAGGGTCTCAACGGATAACGATTTGTCTTCCTTCCAAAATCTTTGTATTAAAGCATACCGATTTGTAAAGTCAACAGGTTTAAAGCCTGCTGAAGATTTTGGTTTAGACAAAACAAATGTTATCGTTGACTATATTCCTATTTCAGTGACCAAAAAGGTTAACCAAGAAATGACCGAAGATTACGAAGACTACTCACATTAGTTCTTCGGTGTAATTCAAGTCTTTACCAAAAGTTTCTCTTAGTTGGCTGATGCTGTAAAGTGCCAGGAGAATAAAGAATAAACCAACGATTAGTGCGGCGATTCCCGTGGAAACGTAAGCCAATAGTAGTCCAAAGCAAATCATGACTATATTGACAGAACCTCGAACAAAATTAGGGATGGTATTTGCTGCGGTGGACCGAATGTTTGTTCCAAATTGTTCGGCTGCAATTGTGACAAAAATCGCCCAATAACCGGTCCCTGTTCCCAATAGAAAGCATAAGAAATAATAAGATTCAGGGGTGAGTATTTGTAGTTTTTTGGCAAAGAAAAGAAAATAAATAGTAAGCAATCCGCTAAAAATTAAGTACATTATAACAACCTTTTTTCTGCTTTTTAACAATTGGCTTAATATTCCTGAAATTAAATCACCAAAAGAAAGGCCGATGTATGCATACATGACAGCTTTTCCATTTTCAATAGTTGACAGTCCTAAAAGTGGACCAAAATCGTTCTGGGAATTCATAATCAGCAATCCGATTACAAACCAAATTGGAATTCCTATGAAAATGCAATGGAGGTACTTAACCAAGTTATTTTTGTTAAAAAATATAAGTTTTAAGTCACCTTTTTTAATGTGATCATGTGCCTTTACTTCCTGAAAAAATCCAGATTCAATAGTGCCAACACGCATGAGCAGAAGTAGAAGCCCCATGCTGCCTCCAACAATATAGGCAATTTGCCAGTTAGCAAATTCAACAGACGTCAGTTCACCTAAAAAATGTGCAATGGACTGCCCTTTCGCACCGACCACGGATGCAACTACAGCACCCAGCGCTCCAAAGGTTACAATTATCATCGTGCCGTATCCTCTTGTTTCTTTTGACATCATTTCAGAAACTAAGGTAATTCCTGCGCCGAGTTCACCTGCAAGACCAATGCCTGCAATCACTCGAATAATCGCATAACTTGGGATATCGGTAACAAATGCATTGGCTAAATTCGCTGTGGAATAGAGTAAAATAGAACCAAACAAGACCTTTAGTCTACCTTTTTTATCGCCGAGAATTCCCCAAAGAATTCCTCCAATGAGCATGCCGAGCATCTGCATGTTAAAAAGGAACTTTCCTGTTTCAGATATCTCTTGCTTGCTGGCATTTGGTATAATATCCATAAGACTTTCGTTCTTAACAACTCCAAAAAGTACAAGGTCGTAGATGTCAACGAAATAGCCCAATGCTGCAACAACTACTAATAGAATTATTTTGCGGTCCATGATGAATTAGTGTTAGCAAGATACTGCTTTTCATTTAAATACCTCACAATTGATTGTTGAAGAAAGTTGAAGATTGCGTGACTTACCACAATAGATATCATTAATTTTGTTCAAAATTGAAGAACATGGCAAATCACTTACTTAAAGGAAAAAGAGGAATTATTTTTGGTGCATTAAACGATCAATCGATCGCGTGGAAGGTGGCTCAACGTGCTCATGAAGAAGGTGCAACTTTTGTCTTGACAAATGCCCCGATAGCCATGCGAATGGGTGAAATCAATGCACTTGCTCAGGAAACAGGAAGCCAGGTAATTCCTGCAGATGCCACGAGTATCGAAGATTTGGAGAATTTGGTAGTCCAAGCACAAGAAATATTGGGAGGAAAAATTGATTTTGTTCTTCATTCCATTGGTATGTCTCCAAATGTGAGAAAAGGAAAACACTACACGGAGAATAACTATGATTTCTATAAACAAACGATGGATGTTTCTGCGATGTCTTTGCACAAAACACTTGCAACCCTCTACAAACATGATGCAATGAATGAATGGGGGAGTGTAGTGGCTCTATCCTATATCGCGGCTCAACGAATATTTCCTGATTATAACGATATGGCTGATGCAAAATCATTATTGGAATCTATTGCTCGTTCATTCGGTTATCACTATGGAATTAAAAATAAGGTACGTGTAAACACCATTTCTCAGTCGCCAACAGTTACAACTGCAGGTCAAGGAATCAAAGGCTTTAAGGAGTTTATTAATTTTTCAGAACAGATGTCTCCATTAGGAAATGCTTCCGCCATGGCTTGTGCTGATTATTGTATCTCGATGTTCTCTGATTTAACAAAATATGTCACTATGCAGAATTTATTCCATGACGGAGGATTTTCAAACACAGGAGTAACGCAACAAGTAATAGAAAAATTTGGCGAATAATTAGCGTAAATTGCTAGAAGACGCGCTTATTTCAATAATTGAACCACTCAGTGGATCCAGTTCAAACGAGTGTTGTTTTTCGGCTTCATTTAAATGAATTACAATTCCTTCATTCACGGATTCAATTTTCATTTCCTCAGTTCTCAGTTTAGTCGGGAGTTGTATTTTTGATTCATTGAGCACCGTGCCATTGTAGTCTATAACGAAGACTTTATTAAGATTTGCATCAACCAAAATAAAGTCGTAGTTTCTCATTGTAACGAAAGGTGCTTTAGTTTTATTTTGTTTTTGGTAGTTATTAACGAGTAGCTTTATTGATTCTCTTTTTTTTGTATCACTTAATTCACCGATATAGAACATGGAATATTCGATGTATTTAGTCATTGGAAAATTTGAAGGCCGAATGGTTCCATTCCCCTGACCTAAATCTAATTCATTGGTCATATTAACGTTACCCGATTTTAACTGAAGAATTAATATGTGTTGAAAATCTTGTGATAAACCACCAAAAATTGATTTATCCGATGTGTTCATTGATTTTGAAAATACGATTCCTTTTTCTAGCACAAATTGCTCAATCAAAGATGATTGAGCGAATGACCCATTCGTCAAAAGTAAAAGGAGAATGACAAAATATTTCAACATTTAGGCTAAAATATAGGAAAGCCATGAATTAAAAAAATAAGTTTTCATATTTATTCGCGCAGATATCTTTTATCGGCCCAAAAAGTTCCAAAGGGAACAAATGAAAGAATAAATAGCAGTAAACAAGTATTAAAACGCCATTGTTTTTTTAAAAATAATTGCAAAAGAAGTAATGAATACGCAATAAAAAGTACACCATGAATCCATCCAACAATTTTATTAGGCATTGGCATATCCAAAAATTCTCTTAAGGGAACTGTGATTCCAAAACTGAGGTATGAGCAACCTTCAAGCAGTGCTATTAGTCGAAATTTACGTAGAAGATTAGTTTTTTCCATGTGTTAATTGTTTTTCTAAGTTGTTAATATAATCACGAAGTTTTGCAGCTTCAATAAATTCCAATTCTTTCGCGGCTTTTTCCATTGCTTTTCTTGCATCTTTAATTTTAGCCTTCAAAATATCAGGATCTGTATAGCTCACATCAACTTCCATTGCGGGGTGTGTCTCTTCTTCTAATATTGAGTAATTAAATGACGAATCGCCGTCAGCAACTTTTGTAGAATTCAAGATGGTTTCCTTAGATTTTGTTAGCGGCATAGGTTTTATGCCATGTTCTTCATTATAACCTTCTTGAATAGCCCTTCTTCTATTTGTTTCTTCTATAGTTTTTTCCATTGATGCAGTCATCTTGTCTGCATACATTACGACAAACCCATTCACATTTCTTGCTGCTCGTCCCACTGTTTGTACCAAAGAGCGGACATTTCTTAAAAAACCTTCTTTATCCGCATCTAAAATAGCCACTAAAGAAACTTCAGGTAAATCAATTCCTTCTCTGAGTAAATTAACGCCAATTAGCACGTGGAAATTTCCCAATCGAAGTTGTCTCAGAATTTCTACTCGTTCGATTGTATCAATTTCACTGTGTATATAACGACAAAGTATACCCACCTTATCAAGGTATTTTTGTAGTTCTTCAGCCATACGTTTTGTGAGGGTAGTAACTAAAATCCGTTCTTCTTTCTCGATTCTGTCGCGTATGAGTTCCAATAGGTCATCAATTTGATTCTTTGTAGGTCGTACCTCTATGATTGGATCTAAGAGACCGGTTGGACGAATTACTTGTTCGACAACAATTCCTTCGGATTTTTCCATTTCATAATCCGCGGGTGTTGCCGATACGTAAATTACTTGATTGATCATTCCTTCGAACTCTTCAAAACGCAACGGCCTATTGTCGATAGCTGCTTGCAAGCGAAAGCCATAATCAACCAAATTGATTTTTCGTGAGCGATCACCACCGTACATTCCTCGGACTTGGGGTAAAGTCACATGACTTTCGTCGATTATTATCAGGTAATCCTTCGGAAAATAATCCAACAAACAGAAAGGCCTTTCTCCAGGTTTTCTCCCGTCAAAATAGCGCGAATAATTTTCTATGCCAGAACAATAGCCCAATTCACGTATCATTTCTAAGTCATAATTTACGCGTTCCTCAATTCGTTTGGCTTCTTCAAGTTTTCCTTCTTGTTTAAAATTTGCCACCTGAACAATTAAGTCGTCTTGAATGAGTTCAACGGATCTACGTGTATTTTCAGGACTCGAAACAAAGAGGTTCGCAGGATAAAGGACTGTTTCAGAAAATGATTCAATACGTTGACTAGTTTTTGGATCAATAGATTCAATAGATTCTATTTCGTCTCCCCAAAAAGAAACCCTCAAGGCATATTCGGCATAAGCTAAAAATATGTCAACAGTATCGCCAATTGCACGAAAATTCCCACGTTCAAAGGTTTCCTCTGCACGGGTGTAAAGGTTTTCAACAAGCCGGTATAAGAATTTATTTCGTGCTACGGTTTGACCCACAGCCAGTGGGATGATACTGTTTTTAAATTCAGTAGGATTTCCAATACCGTAGATACAAGATACAGATGCCACCACAATAACATCCCTTCTACCTGAAAGTAGGGCAGATGTTGCCCGGAGTCTCAGTTTTTCAATCTCATCGTTAATTTGTAAATCCTTTTCGATATAAGTACCAGTTACAGGAATATAGGCCTCTGGTTGATAATAATCATAATATGAAACAAAATACTCAACTGCATTTTCGGGAAAGAATTGTTTGAACTCGCCATATAACTGAGCCGCCAAGGTTTTATTATGTGATAATACCAAGGTTGGTTTATTAATTTCTTGAATGACATTTGCGACAGTAAACGTCTTTCCACTTCCCGTAACCCCTAATAAGGTTTGATGAACTATACCCTCAGTCAATCCTTCGATTAATTGACGAATTGCTTCTGGTTGATCACCTGTTGGTTTAAATGCAGATTGAAGCTTAAAGTTCACTTGGTAAAAATACGAACTTATGCTATTATGTTCTGTTCCTTTCGTATATTTGCTTTCTATCGACAAAAACAAAAGCCAAGTTTGTCGATTTTGGGGATGTAGCTCAGTTGGCTAGAGCGCTTGACTGGCAGTCAAGAGGTCGTCGGTTCGAGCCCGATCTTCTCCACAGGCTTGTGAAAAAAATCGTCAAGAATAAAGTCGTTAGAAGATCTTCTTTGTTTGCTTCAGGCATTGCAACTGGATTGATGGCTTTTTTTATCGCTCCTTATTTTTATTCGGAATCTTCTGAAATAATTGAGGAACAAAATCCTGAAAAACCTATAATTCAAACAAGATATCCTTTTGGAATAGATATCAGTGAATATCAGGGAATTATTGATTGGGTAGATGTAAAAGATTCCTACCAAAATGTTACTTATGTTCTGATGCGATCATCCATGGGAATAGACGGAAAAGATAAATATTTTGAGCGAAATTGGAGTTATACAAAACAACTAGGATTTATCCGTGGAGCATATCATTTTTATCGGCCAAATGAAGATCCCGAGTTACAGTTTAGAAACTTCGTCGAAACGGTGGCGCTTGAAAAAGGGGATTTATTCCCTGTTTTGGATGTAGAAACGCCCAGTAGAAAAGGTAATGAATACCTTGTCCAAGGTGTAAATAAGTGGTTGCAACTTGCCGAAAAACATTTTGGCGTCAAACCTATTCTCTATACCTATAAAAATTTTTACAATGAGAGACTTAGAGGTAAGGTTGAAGGATATCCTATTTGGGTTGCCGCTTACACAGAAGGAACGGATTTATCTATGATTAATCATGTTTTTCATCAATATTCAGACAGTGAACGAGTGAGTGGAATCAGAACCAAAGTAGATGCTAACCGATTTAAGGATAGTACAAAAACCATCCAAGATTATTGTTTTGAGTAATTTAAATGTAAAGAATGGTCCAACCCAAAAGTAAAGCAACAAGCGAAGCGACTAAAACAAGTTGCTGATTCCAACTTATGGAGATAACCACAGCATTTTCATCTTTCTTCAGTAAATTCATTGTGATTTTAAGGTAGATATAAACACCAATTGCTGAGTTTGCTAATGCAAATAAAACTAACCACATGTGTTCATCGAAAGCTTGATAAAAGACCATAGTTTTTCCGAAAAAACCAGTCATTGGAGGAATACCAGCTACAGAAAATAGCGCCACAATACCAACTATCCCAATCAATGGGTTTTTATATCCTACACCACTTAAAGTAGAAAGTTTATCTTCTTCGTCATTGGCCAAAGCATTTATTGTCATCAAGGCAACTACTGAAAAGCCATATCCAATCATGTAAACCAACAATGCGTCAGCACCGTTTTTAAAGGTCAGTACTGTCATTAACGCGTAAGCCCCATTTGTAACACTTGAAAAAGCCATCAGTCGTTTAAACGTGCCTTGATTTAGCGCCGATAAATTTCCAATAAACATAGACACAAAAATGACAATAACTAACAAGGTAGACCAAAAAGGTTCTATGCCAGGGAACATCATACCAAAAAGTCGATAAAAGGCATATATTCCGATTAGTTTTACAACGGAAGACATGTATGTCATAAACACATTTGGAGCTCCTTGGTAAACGTCTGCAACCCAAAAATGAAAAGGGAAAGCACCTACTTTAAACAACATTGCAGCTAAAATAAATAGCACACCTACAAAGAACATAGAAGGCAATTGTTCCGTAAATAATATACTTATGAATCCAATTTTCTCAACGTTAAAAGTGCCAACAGTTCCATAAACGAGCGCAATTCCAAATAACAAAAGAGCAGTGGCAAATGAACCTAAATAAAAATATTTTAATGATGCTTCCGAAGATGATGCCGATTTTTTCTTTGAACCAGCTAATACATACAAAGGAATTGATAGTATTTCTAAGCCAAGAAAGAACATGAAAATATCTTTAAATCCTAACAGACACAAACCACCACTCAAAGAAAAAAGCATTAAGGCAGAAAAGTCACCAATTGTTGCAGATTCCTCCATGAAATGCTTGTATCCGCTTAAAATAATAAGGGCCGTAAGTGCAATGGCTAGGTTCAGAAAATGAATATTATCTTCATTAAATGTTAATACATGATATTTTTCATTCAGAAAGTACCATTCATAGTTTTGTATGACAGCACCTAAGGCAAGTCCAGTTATTGACACAATCATGACTAAAACCGGTTTTTTCATGATTCCCAAAAACAGGGAAATGAGTGCTGAAATAAATATAATTACAATCGCCTCCATCTTTTTATTAAATTAATTTGCAATAATTTGTGTGAGTTGTGCAGCACTTTCTTTTACTAAATCTCCGATAAGATAGGGAGCAAGACCAAATACTAATGCTAAAATTCCTAATACACAAAACACTGCCCATTCGTTCCAAGTCAAGTCAGGGAATTGTAAAGATGCCTTATGACCAGACATACTGAGTTGATAAGCTCTAAACATGTAAATGGCACCAAACACCAGGGTTGATGCAGCAAGTACACCTAAGCTAAATTTATACTCTGCTATTTCGCGCAGCAATAAGAATTCTCCAATGAAACCTGCACTAAATGGAATAGAGACTGACGCGAAGGAAATAACCATAAACCAAAAGGCAAATTTAGGCGCCCGTTCAGCGATTCCTCCCATTTGAGTGACGTCATGAGTTCCTGTTCTGCTAATTAATACTTCTGCTACTAAGAAAAGACCAATAGACAGTATACTATGATTAATAACTTGAATCATACTTGCAGAAAGTGCATTTTCTGAAAAAATCATAATACCAGCTGCAATTAAACCAAGGTGTGATACCGAGGCGTAGGCAAAAATCTTTTTAATATCCGTTTGCTTTATTGCGATAATCCCACCGTATACAATGCCAATAACGCCTAGGACGACTACTATCCATCTCATGCATGCTAATCCTTCTGGTGCGAGTGGGATCATCCATTTAATCATTCCGAAAAGGGCCATTTTCAACATAAGTGCTGACAAGAGCATTGTTCCAGCCATTGGTGCCGATGAATATGTTTCAGGTTGCCAGGTATGAAAAGGAAAAACTGGAATTTTAATTGCAAATGCGAGCATGAAGCCAGCCATAATCCAAAATCCTTCAGTATCAGTTAATTTTGCTGCGATTAAGTCTCCATATGCAAAGGATGAAGCATGTTGCTTGAGCCAAATAAATGATAACAGCATGGCCAAAGAACCTACCATCGTATAAATAAAAAACTTAACCAATGTAATGTTATTCCCTTTACCAAACCAGTAAAGAATTAAGAAAATCGGAATCAAAGTAAATTCCCAAAATATGTAAAACAGCAAACCATCACTAGCCAAGAAAACACCAAATAATCCAGTTTGCATGAAAAACGCAAGAGCATGGAAAAGCGGAGAATGACTTAAATCACGGTTATAGTTACTGAGAAAAATTAAAGGAAATGAGAATGCAGTTAAAAGAAGCATGAGTAGTGAAATTCCATCATATTGCATGGAAAAGGTTAGTCCAAAAACAATATCTTCTTTACATGAATACACTTCTACCCATTCTCCTGGTGTGTAGTTTATCAAATGGATGCTTATTAATACGGCAGGCAAAAGACTTCCAATTAATCCGAAAAAACGAATATTGTTTCTAGGAATAATAAAGGAAATTAATCCTAAGGCAAAGGGTATAATTAGTAATTCCAAAACTTAAAATAATAAAGTGAATAACCGATAAATAATATAACACCAAGAATCATAAAGTATAGGTAGTTGGACAAAAGGCCAGTTTGAATTTTTCGAACTGAATTGCCACCTATTTGTATACCGGATGTTATTTTCAAAAGTGAATCGTATAACAAGTTTTTTTCAACAATCAGTAAAATTTTTGCTGATATAAACTCAGTTGGTTTAACAAATAGTGTGTTGTATAATTCGTCGATATACAATTTATTACTTGACCATTCTGCCCATCCTGTAAAATGTTGTTCTTTTGAGATAGGGTAATTCTCTTTGGCATAAACCGTATAAGTCCAAAATATAATTAATAATGTGACTATTGTTGTACCTATCATGATACTAATGGCTGTCGAATCACTGATGTGATGCAGATGGATTTGGGAGAGACCAAGGGTGGTTTCTTCCAAAAAATGATTCATCCAATGTGCAGCATCCCCCGCAATAAAGGAAGGCAAATTGAGTGCTCCTCCGATCACTGATAAGACTGCTAATATTAGTAGTGGGCTAGTCATTAAAGGTCCTGATTCATGCAGATGTTTTTCCGTATGACTATCCCCTCGAAATTCTCCATGAAAAACTAAGAAATACATTCTGAACATATAGGTTGTAGTCATCGCAGCAGCCAAAACCATTAATATAAAAACAACATATCCGTGACCAAAAGCAGCTGCGAAAATTTCATCTTTTGAGAAGAAACCGGACAACAGTGGAAATCCAGAAATCGCGAGTGTACCAATTAAAAACACTAAATGCGTAATAGGCATATACTTTTTAAGACCGCCCATTTTAGTAATATCTTGTTCGTGATGATTGGCATGAATAACACTGCCTGAACCTAGAAAAAGTAAGGCTTTGAAGAATGCATGTGTAGTGACATGAAACAAAGCAACAGTATAAGCACCGAGTCCAAGCGCAACAAACATAAAACCTAACTGTGAAACGGTTGAATACGCCAACACCTTTTTAATGTCGTTTTGTTTCATGGCTATAAAGGCAGCAATTAACGCAGTTGCCAAGCCAATAAATAAAATGATATGTTGGGTGAATGGGGCATGTTCAAATAAGAAATTGGAACGAATCGTTAGGTAAATACCAGCTGTAACCATCGTCGCAGCATGAATTAACGCTGAAACGGGTGTTGGACCTGCCATTGCATCGGGTAGCCAGGTGAATAAAGGAATTTGCGCGCTTTTTCCCGTAGCTGCTAAGAATAATGAAAGTGTGACTGAAATCATAAATGTTGAATCTTTTTGGAATTCACCCAAAAGGGTTGCAACGCCAATTTGGTCGTAATTTAATGTTCCAAATTTCCCTAATAAAAGAAAACAAGCGATAAGCAAACCTAAATCTCCAATACGATTCATAATGAAAGCCTTTCGAGCAGCGATGCTATTTTCCATTCCTTTGATTTTGTCTGCGTAATGAAATCCAATCAAGAGAAATGAACATACGCCAACCCCTTCCCACCCGAAAAATAACATCAAATAGTTATCACCAAGCACCAAAACAAGCATGGAGAAGATAAATAGATTTAAGTAGGTGAAAAATTTATAAAAACCCTGATCGCCATGCATGTATCCTATTGAAAAAATATGAATAAGAGATCCAATTCCTGTTATAATCAAAGTCATCCAAAGTGATAAGCTGTCTAGTTTAAAACCTGCATCAAGTTGAAAAGAATCTAATGCTAACATGGTAAATGCATGTACTTGAATAGGTGTATCGAAAGACATGAATATACTTGTAGCTATTATAAAAGGAATCGCTACCATCAAGGTCCCAATAGTCCCGATGAGTTTCTCTGAGAATTGTTTCCCGAAAATTCCGTTAATGGCAGCGCCAATTAAAGGTAGCAACAAGATAAAATATAACAATTGTTCGTTACTCATGTTAGTGATTTAATTTTTTAAACATATCGACATCGATACTTCTCAAGTTTCGAAAGGCCATTAAAATGATTGACAATCCAACCGTTGCTTCAGCCGCTGCTACGACCACGATAAAAAATACAAAGATGTGTGCATCTCCTTGACCGAAAAAATTAGCAAAGGAAACGAGCAGTAAATTCACTGAATTTAACATCAGTTCAATACACATGAGCATTACAATCATATTTTTTCGTATCATTAGTCCGACCGCTCCAATGGCGAATAGAATAGGACATAGGAATAAGTAAAATTCCTTTGAAAATTCTGCATGGGAAATTAAAGCAGGCATCATATCTCTTCTGTATTTTGTTTTTCTCTTTTTGCTAATAACACGGCACCTACCATTGCAGCAATAAAAAGAATGGAGGATACTTCAAATGGGACGATGTATTTTGAGAACAATATTTGACCGAGGTTTTGAACCAATCCTTCATTTTGTATATCAGCAATTTGTTTAGACATTTCTTCTGGCATGGGAGGTAAGGTAGATTCCGCCAATGCGGCTAGAAGCACCAATAAAAAAGTTCCTCCCGAAATGATTGCAGCCATTTGTGAAGCAATGGACATTTTAGGTTCGCTTTCTTTGTTCAGGTTTAACAGCATGAGTACGAAAAGAAAGAGTACCATAATAGCTCCAGCGTAAACAATAATATTCACTATAGCCAAGAATTGTGCGTTCATCAGCACCATATGCCCGGAAATAAAAAAGAAGGTAATGACCAAGTACATAACACTTCTAACAGGGTGAGAACTCAAAATAACCATAAGAGCCGACCCGATGGTCAAACCTCCAAGGATGTAAGAAATTATTTCGTATGTCATACTTTACCTCTTTTACCGGTTGATTGTCGTTTTGTGATATCGATTCGTTGATCTATTTTTTCAACAAGCATTTCTTTTCCATAGACAAATTCATCACGTTCGTATTCTGTCGGTACAATTCTATCCGTCAAAAATATTGCTTCCTTTGGACAGGCTTCCTCACAAAGTCCACAAAATATACAACGCAACATATTAATTTCATAGGTTTCGGCATATTTTTCTTCTCGATAAAGATGCTCTTCGCCTTTTTTTCTTTCTGCTGCCACCATAGTGATCGCTTCGGCAGGACAAGCAACTGCGCACAAACCACATGCCGTGCAATTTTCTCGACCTTCTTCGTCTCTTTTCAACACATGCATTCCACGATATACAGGGGCAAAAACGCGTTGTTCTTCTGGGTATTTTATTGTTTTTCTTCGTTGAAACATGTGTTTTAAAGTTACCATCATCCCGTTGAAAATAGCAGGAAGATAAAGACTTTCAACAAACGTCATTGGCTTGTCCGAAACAACTTTTTTTCTATTTGTTAAACTTTCCATAGTATTTTATTAAAACCAACCTTCATTGAAAGCGATTACTAATCCGGTTATAAGCATGTTGATGATAGCAATAGGAATTAACGTTTTCCATCCGAGGTGCATCAATTGATCAAAGCGAAATCTAGGAATGGTCCAACGAATCCACATGAACACAAAAATGAAAAAGAAAATCTTCGTAAAGAATGCAAGCACACCGAGTATTGCTAGTGTATTTCCGCTAAAAGAATCCATTCCCGGGAAATTAAATCCACCAAAAAACAACATGGCAATCAATGCTGAAGAAATAAACATGGCAACATATTCGGAAAACAAAAATAAACCTAGTTTCATCGAGCTATATTCTGTATGGTATCCTCCAATGAGCTCTGATTCACATTCTGGCAAATCAAATGGCGCACGATTAGTTTCGGCCAATGAACATATAAAAAAAACTAAAAAAGCAACTGGTTGGTACCAAATATTCCAGTCCATACCGTGCTGTTTATTTACGATATCTGTCAAGCTTAAACTGCCAGACATTAGGACGATGGTTATTAAAGAAATACCCATAGCTAGTTCATATGAAATCATTTGAGAAGATGCCCTAATTGCACCAAACAAGGAGTACTTATTGTTCGAAGCCCAACCACCAAGCATTATTCCATAAACACCAATAGATACGACGCCAAACATATATAAAACACCGATATTAAAATCGGTAACTTGTAAACTGATTGTTCTACCGAATAGAGTGATATCCGGTCCCCAAGGAATAATTGCTGAGGTTATCAGTGCGGTAAACATTGAAATTCCAGGCCCGATTATAAACAACCATTTATCAGCATTCTGTGGAATAAAATCCTCTTTCAAAAACATTTTAACACCGTCTGCAATGGGTTGTAAAATTCCAAAAGGTCCTGCTCTATCTGGGCCAACTCTGTCTTGAATCCATGCGGCCAATTTTCTTTCAAAATAAGTCGAATATGCGGCAATTCCCAAAGAGATAAGGAACAATATTACGACCAAGACGAATTTTTCTATGATTAATGCGTAGTCCATTAGTTGATTCGCTTAATTTTTGTGTTCATTTTCGTTTCATACTTTCCTTGAGAAATAACAGAATGTCTGTCTACAATTCTTGGACCTGTCACCGTCCACTGACTAAGGTCTTTTTTCTCAAAACGACATTCATTGCAAATCCATGCAGTTTTACCATCGATATCCTCGACTTCTCCGTATTGATCTTTTCTGGCTGTAACACGGTAAATTTCGTTACCAAACATCCAAAGTACAGCCTTTCCGCTACATTTATCACATTTGCATTCTCCTTCCATTGGTTTTAAAAACCATACCCGACTTTTGAATCTGAAGGTTTTGTCTGTTAGGGCACCAACCGGACAGACATCAATTACATTTCCTGAGAAATCATTATCAATTGCTTTTTCAATGTAAGTAGATATTTCAGCATGCTCACCTCTATTCAACACGCCATGCACACGTTGATCAGTCAGTTGATTTGCTGTATGAACACAACGATAACATAAAATACATCGATTCATATGTAGCTTGATTTTATCTCCAATATCTATCGGGTCAAAAGTTCTGCGTTCTTCTTCGTACCTTGTCATTGCCTTTCCGTGCTCATAGCCTAAGTCTTGTAAATGACATTCACCCGCTTGGTCACAAATTGGGCAATCTAATGGATGGTTGATCAGTAGAAATTCTACTACGCCCGCACGATTTTCTTTTACACGCTCACTTGTTTTGTTTTTAACAACCATGCCATCTGCGACTGGTGTAGAGCATGAAGCTACAAGTTTTGGCATCGGGCGAGGGTCTGCACCTGAACCTGCAGCTACCTCAACCAAACAAGTTCTACATTTACCTCCAGAAACTTCCAATTTACTGTAATAACACATTGCAGGAGGAACAACTTCTCCACCAATTTTACGAGCCGCATTCAGGATACTTGTTCCCGCTTCGACTTCAATTTCTATATCGTCAATAGTTACTTTTACCATAGTTATGCTGTAACGGGTTCTTTACTCAATCCGTAATTTCTGTTTATTGCATCCTCACGATTAGTGACATGCCATTCAAATTCATCTCTAAAATGACGAATTGCTGCCGCTACAGGCCAGGCGGCTGCATCACCAAGCGGACAAATTGTATTTCCTTCTATTTTCTTGTTTATTTCTGCTAAAAGATCGATATCGCGCATATTCCCATTTCCATGTTCTAGGCGATAGAGTACTTTTTCCATCCATCCCGTACCTTCTCGGCAAGGAGAACATTGACCACACGATTCATGTGCATAAAATCTAGCAAAATTCCATGTATTTCTTACAATACATTGATCCTCATCAAAAACGATAAAACCACCGGAACCAAGCATGGAACCACTGGTAAAACCACCATCGGAAAGACTTTCATAGGTCATCAATCGATCTTCCCCTGAAGCCGTTTTGGTCACTAAGTAATGAGGTAAAATTGGAACGGATGAACCGCCCGGTACACAAGCTTTTAATTTTTTACCATTTGAAATTCCTCGACAATAGTCATCACCGTAAATAAATTCTTCTACTGATACGCCCAATTCGATTTCATAAACGCCCGGTCTTGCTAAATTACCGCATGCCGAAATTAATTTTGTGCCCGTACTTCTTCCAATACCGATGGATGCGTACGTATCGCCTCCTTCGTTTACAATTGGAACAACAGCAGCAATACTTTCTACGTTGTTTACAACAGTTGGGCAACCCCATAAACCTTTCACTGCAGGAAAAGGGGGTTTAATTCTTGGATTTCCTCTTTTTCCTTCTAGGGATTCAATCAACGCAGTTTCTTCTCCACATATATATGCCCCACCACCCGGCATTACGCGAAGATCTAGGTTATAGCCTGATCCTTTGATATTTTTTCCTAAATATCCTTTATCATATGCCTCAGCAATTGCCTTCTCCAAAATGTAAAGAATCCACATAAATTCACCACGTATGTATATGAATGACATGTTTGCTCCTAAGGCATAACTTGACAAAATCATTCCTTCAACTAGAAGGTGAGGGATATGCTCCATCAAATACCTGTCTTTGAAAGTACCAGGTTCTGATTCATCAGCATTGCATACCAAATATCGCGGAACACCCTCGGGTTTAGCGAGAAAAGACCATTTCATTCCTGTAGGAAATCCTGCGCCCCCGCGTCCTCGAAGCCCTGATTTTTTCACTTCTTCCACAACCTCCTCCGGACTCATGCTTTTAAGTGCTTTATCAACAGCACGATATCCTCCATTTTTTTGGTAAACTTCGAAGGATTCAATTCCCGGAATGTGATCGTTTTCTAGTAGTAATTTTCTTCCTTTCATGACTAGTTAGTTTCCAAGGTTCCGTTGCGCATTGCTTCAAGCAATTCATCAACTTTTTCTGGTGTTAGAAATTCGTAGTTCTTATACTGGCATTGTAGCATAGGGCCGTATCCACAAGCCCCTAGACATTCAGCGGTTTTTAAAGTAAACATTCCGTCAGACGACGTCTCGCCTACTTTAATATTTAATTTATTTTCGAGGTGCGTGATAATTTTATCACTACCCACCAACATACATGGACCTGTTCGACATACTTCTAAAACATATTTCCCCGTAGGATCGAGATGAAACATTGTATAAAACGTCGCAACTTCATATACTTCAATTGGTGTAATATTTAATAATTCAGCAACGTAATCCATTGTTTTTATGCTTAACCATCCACCCAATTCACTCTGAGCCATGTGTAATACGCGTATTAGGGCACTTTTATGTTTTCCTTCGGGAACGTTGGCCATCAATTCCTTTATTTTAGCCAAAGAAGCCTCACTGAATTCTATCCGTTCACCTTGGCGATTTGAAATGTCTACGTGTGTTTTCATTTTATGCGTCTAATTCTCCTGCAATAATATTCATGCTACTTAAGGTCAATACGGCATCACTAATACTCGACCCTGTAATCATTTCGGGGTATGCCTGATAATAGATAAAACAGGGTCTTCTAAATTGAAGCCTGTAAGGGGCTCTTCCACCATCACTTAATAAGTAGTAACCCAACTCTCCATTTCCACCTTCGACGGCATGGTAAACTTCACCAACAGGTATTTCAGTTTCTCCCATGACAATTTTGAAGTGATATATCAACGCTTCCATGTTGTTATATACGTCCTCTTTAGGAGGTAGATAAAAATCGGGTACATCTCCTTTATAGGAACCTGTCGGAAGATTATTGTATGCTTGTTCTATTATTCGAATACTTTGTCGGATTTCCTCTTGTCTTACCATGAAACGATCATAGGTATCACCATTGACACCAACGGGAATTATGAAATCAAAATCTTCATATGAGGAATATGGCTTCATCGCACGAATGTCGTAATCTACTCCAGTAGCACGTAAATTAGGACCAGAAAACGAATATTCAAGTGCTCGATCAGCAGAAATTGCACCCGCACCTTTAGTTCTATCCATAAAGATTCTATTTCTTGCCAACATAGAGTCGAATTCTTCAAATTCTTTAGGAAAAGTTTTCAAAAATAATTTAAGCTTTTCATGAAATGCTGGTGAGAAATCTCTTTCGAAGCCGCCAATTCTGCCAATGTTGGTAGTTAATCTCGCACCACAAACTTCTTCGTATAATTCGTATATTTTCTCACGTTGATTGAACGGGTAAAAAAAGCTCGTCAAGGCTCCTGTATCTACACCTACCACTGAATTGCAAATCAAATGATCAGCAATTCGAGCTAATTCCATAATTATAACGCGCATGTACTCTACACGTTTTGGAATCTCTGCGCTGATCAGTTTTTCAACAGTCATGTGCCAACCCATATTATTAATTGGAGAGGAGCAATAATTTAAGCGATCAGTAATCGGTGTTATTTGATTGTATGGCCTTCTTTCAGCTAATTTTTCAAATGCTCGGTGTATATATCCTACTGTTTGTTCGGATGAGAGAATTTTTTCTCCATCAACCTTTAAAATATTTTGAAATATACCGTGGGTTGCCGGGTGAGTTGGACCAAAATTGATTGTAGCAATATCGCCATCTATTGTCTCCTTTGAATCAAAAAAGCTCGGAGCTACCTTAGTTTTTTCTTTTGTAATATCTTTCATATCTTAAAATCTCCCAAAGAATCTATCGTCTTTATCTTCTCTTGTTTCATCTTCTAAATGAAATTCTTTTCTCATCGGAAAATAATCCATGGAATCTTCATTTAAAATTCTTCTCAAATTAGGATGTCCAATAAATTGAACACCGTAGAAGTCGTAGGTTTCCCGCTCGAGCCAATTTGCACCCGTAAACAAATCCGTAATTGTCGAAATAGTAGGATTATCAATTGAAAGATACGCTTTGATGCGTATACGCTGATTAAATTTCCAACTGTGTAAATGATAAACCATACACAATTCTTCTCCAGTTCTGTCCGGATAATGAATTGCGCCTAACAATGTCAAATACTGAAAAGCGAGTTTTTCGTTGGTTTTGAGAAGCTCAATTGTTTCATGAATATCTTCTTTTGCTACAGTAAAACTCGGTTCATCTGCAGAATAGTCAAACTGAACTGTTGGGAATTTTTCTAAAATAGTAGACTCCAAAGTTTTTATTAGCAAATCATTCATCGTTTTTCAATTCGATATTGTAATTTTTCATCAAGTGTTTATATTCATCGTTGTACCTTCTGCGTAACGATTCGGTTTTGACCAACTCATGAATTTTCATAACTCCGTCAATAATTTGCTCCGGTCTGGGTGGACATCCCGGAACATAAACGTCAACTGGAATTATTCTATCTATACCTTGTAAAACACTGTATGTGTCAAATATTCCTCCGGAAGAAGCACATGCACCCACAGATAATACCCATTTAGGTTCGGACATTTGCTCGTAAACTTGTTTCAATACAGGTCCCAACTTTTTTGATATTGTTCCAGCAACTATAAGTAAATCAGCCTGTCTTGGGGAAAAAGACATTCTTTCCATCCCAAACCTTGAAAGGTCATAGCTACTACCCATTGTGGCCATGAATTCGATTCCACAGCAAGAGGTTGCAAATGGTAAAGGCCACATAGAGTTTGCTCGTGCTAATCCTACAGCTTTGTCTAGGGTTGTCAATTGATAACCTTCCCCGTTTATTGCTTCTAAATTTTCTATTTTTCCCATTCTAATGCTCCTTTTTTAAATACGTACAAAAACCCGATTAAAAAGAATATAACAAATAGAATAACAGCCAAAAGGCCTTCAAGTTCTAATTGGTAAAAATTTACTGCATAAGGGTAAAAGAAAATAACTTCTACATCAAACAAAACGAAGAGAATGGCGGTCATAAAATACCTTATAGAAACAGGAAAACGTGCATTGCCATCTGCTTCAATACCACATTCAAAGTTTTCTTCCTTATTCTTGGATTTAATGCGCGGCATGAGTATGTGCGTCACAAATAAAGTGAATGCAACAAATCCACCAGCGACAATAAATTGTAGGATTAGTGGAAAATAGTCATGACTAGTAGATACGGCTTCCATAAGCTAAAGCGTTGTTATTAAATTAATTACATGCAGTGGCCAAACTATATGTTATTCCTACAAGTAATGTGCGACCGCAAATTTACATTCTACTTTGAATTAATCAATCTTTTTTCTGATAAATTTAACATCAATGCTGAAGGTAACATAAACAAAAAATGACCGTCTTATTAGGACGGTCACTTTTATAGTGACATTTCGAACTATCCGAACATAATCGGGAAGAGCGAAATGGAAAAGAGTCCGAAGACTCTTATTTTCCTACATCATCCCGGGCATTCCTCCACCCATGCCACCCATTGCTGCAGCTGAAGCGCCTGCTTCTTCTGGTTCGTCAGCAATAACACATTCGGTGGTTAACAACATCGAAGCAATTGAGGCAGCATTTTCAACGGCTATTCTTGTAACTTTAGTTGGATCGATAACTCCCGCCTTATATAACTTTTCATATGTTTCAGTGCGAGCATTATACCCAAAGTCATCTTTACCTTCCCTAACTTTTTGTACAATTACTGCGCCTTCTCCTCCTGCATTGGCAATTATTTGACGAAGTGGCTCTTCAGCAGCTCTTTTTACAATTTGAATTCCAGTTTCTTCGTCTTCGTTTTCACCTTTCAATTTGTCTAAAGTCTCAATCGCACGAATCAATGCCACGCCTCCGCCTGGTACAATTCCTTCTTCTACAGCAGCGCGAGTTGCGGCAAGCGCATCGTCAACGCGGTCTTTTTTCTCTTTCATTTCCACTTCTGTAGCCGCACCAACATAAAGAACAGCTACGCCACCTGCCAATTTTGCTAATCTTTCTTGTAGTTTTTCTCGGTCGTAATCTGACGTTGTCGTTTCTATTTGCGCCTTTATTTGTTGAACGCGTGCCGAAATATCAGCTTTTTTACCTTTACCGTTTATAACTGTTGTGTTGTCTTTATCGATTTCAATTTTTGCTGCAGAACCAAGCATGTCCATGGTCACATTTTCCAATGTCATACCTCGTTCCTCTGAAATTACCATTCCTCCGGTTAAGATCGCAATGTCCTCCAACATTGCTTTTCTTCTGTCTCCAAATCCAGGAGCTTTCACCGCTGCAACCTTCAATGAACCTCTCAATCTGTTTACTACAAGAGTACCTAGTGCCTCACCGTCTACATCTTCTGCAATAATCAAAAGACCTTTCCCGGCTTGAACAACAGGCTCTAAAATTGGAAGCAATTCTTTCATGCTCGAAATTTTCTTTTCTGAAATTAAAATCAACGGATTTTCCATCTCAGTAATCATTTTTTCCGCGTTGGTAACGAAATATGGTGAAAGGTAACCCCTGTCAAATTGCATACCTTCAACAGTTTTTACTTCAGTTTCTGTACCCTTGGCCTCTTCCACAGTAATTACACCATCATTTCCAACAACTTTCATAGCCTCTGCAATTAGAGCGCCAATCGTCTCGTCGTTGTTCGCGGATATAGAAGCAATTTGTTTGATTTTTGAATTGTCAGATCCAACTTCTTTCGATAACTTTTTCAGGTTACGAACAACCTCAGCAACTGCTTTGTCAATACCTCTTTTTAAATCCATGGGATTAGCACCAGCGGCCACATTTTTAAGTCCACCGTGGATTATTGCTTGAGCTAGCACAGTAGCTGTGGTTGTTCCATCACCAGCGATATCAGCTGTTTTTGATGCAACTTCTTTTACCATTTGAGCCCCCATATTTTCGAATGGATCTTTTAGCTCGATTTCTTTTGCAACCGTAACACCATCTTTGGTCACATGAGGCGCTCCAAATTTTTTGCCAATTACTACATTTCTCCCTTTAGGTCCTAATGTTACCTTTACAGCATTAGCTAATGCATCAACTCCTCTTTTAAGTTTTTCTCTCGCTTCAACATCGAAATAAATTTCTTTTGCCATTTTATTTTGGATTTAGTTAATTATAAAATTCCGTAAATATCAGATTCTTTCATGATCAAATAGCTTGTACCATCTATTTTAATTTCGGTCCCCGAATATTGACCATATAATACGTTGTCGCCCTTTTTAACTGTCATGGGCTCATCTTTTTTACCAGTTCCAGCTGCTACAACAACGCCTTTTAAAGGTTTTTCTTTCGCAGTATCTGGAATGATTATTCCGCTTGCGGTTTTTTGTTCTGCTGGCGCAGGTTCTATCAGAACTCTGTCTGCCAAAGGTTTAAATTTTACTGACATATATTTTGAATAAATTTTAACATTTGATGTTGCATTTGTCGAATACCATGCCATCTAAAAAGTTAGGACAATTTTTCAACATTTGGTCAAAATTGAAATAAAAAATGTCAGTATCTGTGACATACTGACATCTAAGAATAAGTATTTCGAAAGTTATTGAGCGGGTTGCTGTTGCTGTTGACCACCTTGAGGAGCACCTCCTTTTTGCTGTTCTTGTTTAGCGGGTTCTTCAACTACAGGTTTTTCTTGGCGAATCGTTGTTAAAATACTCGCTACCACAATGACCCCTGCAAGCGACCAAGTTAGTTTTTCTATGAATTCAGTTGTTTTTTGAACGCCTCCTAATTGATTTGCAGCACCGAAATCGGAACTCAATCCTCCACCTTTAGAATTTTGAACATAAACTACCAAAATCAATAGGATACTGGCTAAAATGGTTAAAGCTGATAAGATAAAATCCATGATACTAATTAATTTTCTTTTTGACTTGTTTTATTAGGCCTGCAAAGTAAGTCTTTTTTTCTGGAAAAATCAAACTTAATTGTTCATAAACATATATTGCTTTTGGGAAATTGCCTTGTAGTTCGAAAATTTTTGCGAGTGTTTCACTTACAGGCATTTTCTGTTCATCCAAACTTTCTTTTGCTTTTTTACTAGGAGAGTAGAATTCTTTTTTCGGTCTATCAATTTTTTCAATCACGAGAGAATTCTTGGTTTCTTCTTCTCGATCTTGTACTGTAGAAGTATAATTTAACCAATCATTGAATGTAAATTCTTTTTCGTCAATAGCTTCGTTTTCCTCAATAGGGGAACTAACAAAAATGGGGTTTTCCACTACATGCTTCGGTGCTTTTTCAATTTCATCGGATGAATTTTCTTGTTCAGAGGCCTTCGTAATTAAGTCTAATTCCTTTTCTGTTTCACGTATGAAATTAGCTTGTGCTGCACCTGCTTGAATCAAAAGTTCGACTTCATCTATTTCGATAACGGAGTTTTCAATGGGGTCATTTTCTATTCGTAAAAATTCTTTTTCATCTTCCGTTGTAGGTTGTTCTTCATCAGAATCAAATTGCGTTAGTGTTGATAAATCAGAACGATTAATTTCTTCATTAATTTCTTGTTTTCTATCGGTTAATTCAATAATGTCTTCATTCAATATTACCGGATTATTAGCCTGTCGACCTGCTAATTCATACAATACTGATCTGTCAGAAATTCTAATAGCTAAGCGATTCAATTCTTCTTGAAAACGTAAATCACCTTGAATGAATAAAGACTCTAAGTAGAGTAATGTGAACGTTGTGGCATATGGAAAATAGTCAACAGCTTCTCTGAGATCATCGGTTTTAATTGATGAAAGCTTTTGCTTGTTTATCAGTAATTCTTGTATGTCTTGCTTAGCAATCATTACCAATTTCCTAGGAGTTTATTAATTAAATCTTGCGACAATTGAGTGTTTATGTCTTCCAAAAGTTGAGCCTCGATTGAAGCCAAGTTTGTTGAAGCACTAAAGTCAGCAAATCGATTAGCTATTAAATTTAATGTTTCTTGTTTTGGAGAACTAATAAATATAGAGAATTGTACACCAATTGTTAGCCTATTTTGCGCGGCACTGTTATTATTTTGAATTGCTATGGGTGTAACTTGATAGTTGTTGATGACACCTTCAATGTAAACTTCACCAGATCCAGTTGTGGTGTTCAAGGCCAGTCGGGTATTGTTTTGCAAGGCATCTTTCAAATCTTCAGTTAATTTAGCCGTATAGCTCAAGGGACAATTTGGTGCAATGGTTTCCATTGTTTTAATTGAAAACGTTTTCCATTCTTCAGGCGTAGTCCCAGAATCTTTCAGTGAGATATTCACGGATTTACAACCAATCGTACAAAAGACCAAAAAAAGGATAAACCAATGCTTCATTTTTATAAAAATCCAAGATTAAATTCTTTTATTTTACGGTATAGGGTTCGCTCTGAAATGCCTAATTCCGCTGCTGCATATTTTCTTTTACCTCTGTGTTTTTCCAACGCCTTTTTAATCAATTCTTTTTCACGATCCTCTAAGGAAAGTGATTCTTCAAATTCTTCGTGGTGCTCAAAATTATCTGCAGGTTTTGATATGCTGATGTGGTGCTCGGTTGAAACTGGTAATACACGAGTTGCCTCATACGCCGTGATATTTCCAGGATTAACCTCACTGTAAAAACGATTTAATAATTCAGATTGATCCGCATTGAGTTGCACGCCCATTCCTTGAGATAATACCTCTAGAACCAATTTTTTTAAGTCTGTTAAATCTTTTTTCATGTCGAAAAGAAATTTATACATAAGTTCCCTCTCTGAGAAATTCTCAGCAGTTGCTTGGGCTTGTATTATTGGTACTTTTTCTGTAGGTCTAGGCAGGTATGAAGAAAGATTTAAATCGTCTATTTCACGAGAGGTTTCAATGACCGATAGTTGTTCAACTAAATTTTTTAATTGACGAATATTACCAGGCCAACTATACTGCTCCAAAACACTCACCGCTTCAGGGGTTAATTTGACAGCTGGCATCCTATATTTATCTGCAAAATCGTGAGCAAATTTTCTGAATAATAAATGAATATCCTCTTTTCTATTTCTTAAGGATGGCAGTTGAATTGGAACCGTATTTAAGCGGTAGTAAAGGTCTTCTCGGAATTTTCCAGTGGAAATGGCTTGGTGCATATTTTCATTGGTAGCGGCGACAACCCGAACATTGGTCTTAATAGCTTTGGATGAACCTACGCGGATAAACTCTCCGGTTTCTAATACCCGTAATAACCTTACTTGTGTTTGCATGGGAAGTTCTGCAACTTCGTCTAAAAATATTGTACCACCATTTGCCACTTCAAAATAACCTTGCCTACTCCCACTGGCTCCAGTAAATGATCCTTTTTCATGTCCAAATAATTCAGAATCTATAGTCCCTTCAGGAATCGCTCCGCAATTTACAGCGATGTATTCTTTATGTTTTCGCGCACTAAGTTGATGAATTACTTGCGGAATAATTTCTTTACCTGTTCCGCTTTCTCCTGTGACCAATACAGAAATGTCCGTTGGAGCCACTTGAACAGCGACTTCTAATCCTCTGTTAAGTAACGGAGAATTACCAATTATTCCGAATCTTTGTTTAACTTGTTGAACGGTCATTATTACGCGTATTGTTCAATTTTTCCTAATAATGTCGCTGATGTACAGTCTTCGATTCTTACCATAACGTAGCTTCCTTTCTCAGCTTTTTCTTTAGGAAAAACCACCATTGAATTTCTGCCGTTTCGACCACAAAAGAAATCTTCAGAACGTTTTGATGGTCCTTCAACCAATACTTTTTGAAGTGAACCGATTTGTTTTTTATGAGATTTTAGTGAATGCCCTAATTGCTTTTCGATTACCTCATTTAATCTTCTACTTTTAGTTTCTTCGGGCACATCATCCTCAAATTTTCGTTCGGCTAGTGTTTTTGGTCGCTCAGAATACTTGAACATATAGGCAAAGTCATATGAAACTATATCCATCAACGAAAGGGTTTCTTCGTGTTCCTTTTCAGTTTCTCCACAAAATCCGGTTATAATATCCGTAGATATTGCACAGTCTGGTATAATTCGTTTTATTGCGTCTATCCTATTAAGGTACCATTCTCTTGTATAACCTCTATTCATGCGATAAAGTACTTCAGAATTGCCAGATTGAACAGGTAAATGAATGTAAGGACAAATATTTTCATAGGTAGCCATTGTCTCTAATACATCATCCGTCATGTCTTTCGGATGGGATGTACTAAAACGTACACGTAATAGGGGAGATACCAAGGCAACCATTTCCATCAGTTGAGCAAAATTGGTGGTTGGAATAGTTGGATCCTTTATTTCGCCCTTAGCAGTTATATTCCAGCGGTAAGAATCGACATTTTGTCCAAGTAATGTTACTTCTCTATAACCTTTTTCGAATAGGTCTCTACATTCTTCTACAATGGTTTGAGGGTCTCTTGATCGTTCTCTTCCTCTTGTGAATGGTACCACACAAAATGAACACATATTGTCGCAACCACGGGTGATTGTTACAAAAGCACTTATTCCACCTTGGTCCAAACGTACAGGAGAGATATCAGCATAGGTTTCATCTCGAGAGAGTAATACATTTACTGCCTTTTGACCTGTTCCAACTTCAACAATTAAATTTGGTAAATCGCGGTAAGCATCCGGACCTGCAACGAGATCCACGAGTTTTTCTTCTTCTAGTAATGTTTTTTTTAATCGTTCAGCCATACAGCCTAATATACCTACTACAAGTTCCGGATGATCTTCCTTCTTTTTTTTGAATTCGGTAAGTCGATTGCGCACTCGTTGTTCGGCATTTTCACGAATAGAACAGGTGTTCAATAAAATAACGTCAGCCTCTTCGATATTACGCGTGGTACTGAAACCTTCTTTTGTTAAAATAGAGGCCACCACTTCACTATCGGAAAAATTCATTTGGCAGCCATAACTTTCCAGGTAAAGCTTTTTACCTTCTAGATTACTATTTACCATTTCTATGGCTTCACCTTGCCTACTTTCGTCAATTACTTTATTCTCCACCTATCTTTATGAATTTATCATGCAAAAATAAAGAATTACTCACGGCTGACAAAATGACATAGTTAAAATTACTTAAAGCAGTTTGAATTGCTAGAGAACAAAAATGTTAACCATAGGTTAATAAGTTTAATAAGTTAAAAAACACAAAAAACTATTTGTTATTTCCATTCAATTAACAATACATTTGTCAACTTAAAACAAGAAAATGGCGAAAAATCTAGTGATTGTTGAGTCCCCAGCAAAAGCAAAAACTATCGAGGGGTATTTGGGAAAAGATTTTGTGGTTAAATCGAGTTTTGGCCATGTTAGGGATTTAGCCAAGAAAGGACTTGCTATTGAGCTAACCAATTCCTACACTCCTATATACGAAGTTACTGCCGACAAAAAACAAGTTGTCGCGGAATTAAAAAAGTTAGTTAAGGAAGCGGAAACCATATGGTTGGCAACGGATGAAGATCGTGAAGGAGAAGCTATTTCATGGCATTTGTTTGAAACGCTAGATTTATCCAAAAAAGAAACTAAACGAATAACCTTCAACGAAATTACCAAGCCTGCTATTTTAAAGGCAATAGAAAGACCACGTTCCATAAACAAAGAATTGGTAGATGCGCAGCAAGCAAGGAGGGTTTTAGATAGAATAGTGGGATTTGAATTATCTCCAATATTGTGGCGAAAAGTTAGGCCAAGTTTGTCTGCCGGAAGGGTGCAATCTGTTGCTGTGCGTTTAATTGTTGAGCGCGAGCGTGAAATTGAAAAATTCAATTCATCAGGATTTTTTCGTGTTACTGGAGTATTTAAAGCAACAACGGGATACGTAAAAGCAGAGCTTAATTCCCAACTCGCAACTATAGAAGAAGTAATTGAGGTGCTTGATATGTGCAAGCGAGCAACATTTATTGTCGAGGATGTTCAACAAAAACCTGCTACAAGATTTCCTTCAGCACCGTTTACTACGTCAACTTTACAACAAGAGGCGAGTTTGAAATTAGGTTTTTCGGTAACAAAAACCATGAGTGTTGCGCAGCGATTGTACGAATCGGGGAGAATAACATACATGAGAACAGATTCTGTAAATCTATCTGAAACTGCCATGAATGCTGCGAAATCGAGCATCGAAAATTTCTTTGGTATATCTTACGCGAATCCTACTAAATATACTACGAAATCCGCAGGTGCACAAGAGGCGCATGAAGCCATTCGACCTACTGATTTTAATCAAGCAATGATTGCTGCAGAAAGAGACGAACAACGATTGTACGAGTTGATTTGGAAAAGAGCCATAGCCAGTCAAATGTCGCCTGCTCAGCTTGAGAGAACTACAGTAAAAATTAGTGGATCAGGATTAAATTCCTATTTTTTCAATGCCAAAGGAGAAGTTATTCAATTTGATGGGTTTTTAAAAGTGTACATGGAATCTTCAGTTGACGAAACTGAAGAACAGGATGATGAAGGTCTTTTACCAAAAGTAGAAGTGGGTGAAGAGTTGAAACGTGAAAAAATAAATGGTGTAGAACGATTTACTCGACCTCCTTCTCGGTTTGTTGAGGCTTCTTTGGTTAAAAAATTAGAAGAATTAGGAATAGGAAGGCCTTCAACGTATGCTCCGACTATTTCCACTATTCAAAAAAGAGGTTATGTTGAAAAGAATGAACGTGAAGGGTCGTTGAGAAAATTCAGAAGTATTGATTTGATTGAAAACGCTTTAACCGAAACAACGAAGCAAGAAACGACGGGAAAGGAAAAGAACAAACTTTCACCTACTGATATTGGAATTTTGGTGACAGATTTTTTATCTCAACATTTTGAGAGTATTATGGATTATCAATTCACGGCGAAGGTTGAAGCTGAATTTGACGAGATTGCATCAGGAAAAATTGGATGGACTTCTATGATTGATCAGTTTTATGTTCCGTTTCACGAAAACGTTGAAAATACGATGGAGACATCGGAGCGCGTTACAGGTGAAAGACTTCTTGGAAATCATCCTGTTTCAGGTAGAAAAATTATTGCAAGAATTGGGAAATTTGGTCCAATGGTTCAAATTGGTGATGAAAAGGAAGACGGTGAAAAAGCTGAGTTTGCTTCGATTCCAAAGAATAAAGCGATTCATTCGATTACCTTTGAAGAAGCACTCGAATTATTTAAGTTACCGAGAATTCTCGGCGAAAAAGAAGGTGTTGATATTCGTGCAAATTCTGGAAAGTTCGGACCATATGTGCAATTTGGAAAAACGTTTGTGTCAATTCCCAAAGAAGAAGATGTAATGACCATTTCATTGGAAAGGGCTCTGGAATTGCTGGAAGAAAAGGTTCAAGCAGACGCAAGCAAGGTCATTAAGGCCTTTCCAGAAAGAGAAGATATTCAATTATTAAATGGAAAGTATGGCCCATACTTAAAAATCGGAAGGGAAAATTACAAATTACCTAAAGACAAAGTAGTTGAAGACCTTACTATTGAAGAATGCTTGGAAATAGCTGAAAATCAGAAATCCTCCGGAAAAGCGAAAAAGAGCTTCAAGAAAAAATAGTCGCGCTGATAAATTTATATCTTTGTGTCATGAATGGCAGTGTAAATAAGGTTATTTTGATCGGAAATCTAGGGAAAGATCCGGAGATTAGAAGATTAGAAAATGGTGCCATGATTGCCTCTTTTCCATTGGCGACATCTGAGGTTTACACAGATAAAAATACAGGTGATAAAAAGGAAATAACTGATTGGCATGATGTTGTCCTTTGGCGTGGACTTGCGGAAATTGCGGAAAAATACATAAGAAAAGGCACTAAAATTTATGTGGAAGGGAAACTAAAAAAACGCTCTTGGCAAGACAAAGAGGGTAACACCCGTTATACAACCGAAGTTGTCGGAGACGATATCACAATATTAAGTAGATTGGAAGGCATTGATAGAACTACGCATCCTCCATATTCTCAAGACAGTAGGCCAACTCCTCCTGCGCCATTAACAGATTTGAGTGATAGCACAGACGATGCTGCACCATTTTAATTTATGACAACAGCAGAACCTTCCAGTTACATCGATATTGTTCCAGCATACGCTTCACTCGAGTCGACTACCATTGTTTACTTGTTGGTAATCTTTTTACTCTTGGTGGTGTCAGCTATGATGTCAGGCTCTGAATCTGCATTTTTCAGTCTCAAGCCGTCGGAAACTGAAGAATTGAAGAGAGGTAATTCTCCAAAGTCAAAATTAGTTGCTGGATTGTTATCAAAACCAAAAGATTTACTTGCAACTATTTTAGTCACCAATAATTTTGTGAATGTAGGTGTGGTAATTTTGTCAACGCTAGTATTAGATGATCTTCTGTCAATGGATGATCTTTCCCCGATTGTTCAATTTTTAATAGAGGTTGTTGGAATTACTTTTTTAATATTAATTTTTGGAGAGGTAGCTCCAAAAATATTTGCCAATTCTAATGCTATGAAAGTAGTTAATTTGATGGCATTTCCATTAAGCTTACTTTCGAAGACACCTCCAATTTCTTGGTTAAGAATTGCACTTGTAAATTCCTCGTTTTTTATTCAGCGCATTGGAAAAAGAAATGAAAAAGTAAATAGCGATGATTTGGAACAAGCTCTTGCGTTGACGAAAGACGAAAGTTCTTCGGAAGAAGATCACAAAATTTTAGAGGGAATTGTTAAGTTTGGTAAAACAGAGGCTTCAGAAATTATGACTCCCCGAGTTGAAGTTGAGGCGGTTGATAAGGAAATGACGTTAGCCGAGGTTTTAACCTATATTTTGGAAGCGGGTTACTCGAGAATGCCTGTCTATGAAGGGCAGCCGGACAATGTAATCGGAATTCTTTACATAAAAGATCTTTTAGCGCACACTGATAATGAAAGTTTTGATTGGATTTCTTTAGTGCGTAAGCCATTTTTTGTGCCGGAAAATAAGAAAATCAATGATTTATTACAAGATTTTAGGAAAATGAAAATGCACATGGCTATAGTAGTCGATGAGTATGGAGGGGCATCAGGAATTGTAACCTTGGAAGATGTGCTAGAAGAGATCGTCGGTGATATTACAGATGAATTCGATGAAAATGAAGTAATATTTACAAAACTAGACGATAATACCTATGTATTTGAAGGCCGAACATCCATTAACGATTTTTGCAAAGTTCTTGAAGTAAACGAAGATACATTCGACGAACACAGAGGCGAAGCGGAAACACTGGGAGGATTACTTACTGAAAAAGCAGGTCGAATTTTAAAAAATAATGAATTTGTTAAAATTAATGAATTTAAATTCGTGGTAGAATCTTCAGACAAGCGAAGAGTGAAAACAATAAAAGTAAGCAGAGTTGATGAGTAAATACCAATGGTTAAATGTACTTGTTATTTTATTGGTGGTTTTAATAAGCACATCGTGTAAAGAAGAAATTACCATTAAACCACCGGCAAAATTACGCTTAGATTTTCCTGAAAATTCAAGTATCGAATGGCGTTCAGAGGCAGGATATTTTAGTGAATTATCAAGCCATTATCAGGTTTCTTGTTTATTTGATAGAAATGCAGAATTAGCAATTGGAGATATTGTCGCCGTTCGCAAAAATGTCTTAAAGGGTAAAGGTGACGAACTTGGAAAGAAACTAACAGACTTAGGGATACCGGTCGCGGGAAGAGTATTAAAAATGGTAAAAGGAGGTAAAGTGCTCATTGAAATAGATTTGGGAGAAGAGGAAATAGAAATATCAACAGTTAAGAAAAGTAAATTTAATATGCTCCTACAACGTAATGATGTAAGCAAAATCAGTCAATTTGAACCTTTCGATATTGTTGAAAAGGTAGATTTTAATTCACTTCATGGTGATTTAATGCTGCATCATATAAGGTTATCTTTATCAGATAGTTTGAGCCTTTTGACAAAATTAGTGGTGTCGAATGTGGAATCCCATAAATTTAAATCTGATAGAATCGAAAAAACAAAAATTTTAAATCAGCAAGATAATAAATTTGGAATGTTTTACGAATTTGAAGGGGAAATGGCAACAAATTTTCAATTTTATGTAACGGATTCTGTCAATCACTTCATTTGGGGACAAGTTCTTATGGATTTTGAATCCTTCAAAAAAGAAGGTATTCCAACAGATGCTGATACAAAGGCTCGTATAATGACCTATATAAGAAGGGATTTAGACAAATTCATTGAAAAATTGAATTGGCCAAAATGAAATATGTTTTAGGTCTTGGTTCGAATCTTGGACATAAGGAGGAAAACATAGCAAAGGCTATTGAAAGAATCAATCAACGGCTCGGGGAAGTAAAGGAAATTTCGTCAATGATGAAATCAGCTCCTGTAGGTTTTTCCTCAGAAAATGAATTCATAAACTGTTGTTTGATAATAGATACTTCTCTCAAACCTCTTCAATTATTGAAAGAGCTGAAAAGAATTGAAAAAGACCTCGGGCGTATTTATACAAAAAATGGTTACCAAGACCGTATAATAGATATTGATATTCTCATCGGAGAACAAAATGTGTGCACTAAAAACTTAAAGGTTCCCCATCCTTTATATGTAAAACGAGATTTTGTTTTAATACCACTAAGTGAGTTGAGTTGTTTTTTGGATTCAAAAACATTTTTAAGAACTTCTCAATTAGCTCTTTGAGAGAAAAAACAAAAAAAAACGTTAAATAGCGTTATATATGCATTTTAGACATTACCTTTGTGCCGTTTAAAAAGTAAAAGAAATGAATAAACTAGTTAGTTTTTTAGGTTTAGCTTCAGCTGTACTCACAATCACTTCTTGTGATTTGGTCAAGGATTTTACCTATACGGTGAATCCAAATCCACTCGAGTTAAAAGGAGATAGTGTTAAGTTTTCAGTAAGTGTTAATGTGCCTGAAAAAGGTCTCAAAAAGAAAGTTCGTGCCGAAATCACACCGAAATTAGGTGCTACGTCGCTAGGCACTTGGGTTGTGCAAGGTGAAAAAGTGACTGGCAATGGCACTTCGATTTCTTTCAAGCCAGGAGGAGTTGCAACCTTTGATATGACAGTGGCTTATGCTCCTGAAATGGAAGCTGCAGATTTAGTTTTAACCGGTAAAGTTTTCAAAGGTAAAAAAGAGAAATCCAAAGAAGCTATTCCGGATACTAAAATTGCGGATGCTACAGTAATTACTCAGTTATTGGTAAATAAATCATTTAAAACATTGACAATAGCAGATAATTTAAAAAGAGAACATGAGAAGACTTTTGAAGCAAAAATTAATTTTGAGAGAGGTAAATCTGCCATTCGTCCAAACGAAATGAAAGATAAGGATGTGGTTGATATGGTCAATTGGATAAAAAAGAATTTGAACAATCCAAAGATAATCATCAATTCTGTTGAAATTAAGGGATATGCTTCACCTGATGGAGAAGAGGCTAAAAATGACGGATTGTCGATGGATCGTGCAGAGGCAGGTAAGAAAGCGATAATGGAAGTTTTCAAGAAAGCGAAAATTACAGTATTAGCTGATGCCTCAAAATATAGCACTGCAAAATACGGAGAGGATTTTGAAGGTTTTGCGGCTCAACTTGCGCTAACTAAGTCTATCACGGATTCGGATAAAGAATTATTTAAGAGAATTATAAATATGAATTCAGATGCTGCAGCGCGCGAGAGAGAGATGGTTAACCTAGGAAAGTCATATGTGGCATTAGAGAAAGATGTTTTTCCTGCAATACGCAGATCTTCAATAATTGTTAATTACACTGAGAAAGGTTTAACAGATGACGAATTAAAATCTGCAGCTACTTCGAATCCTACATCCCTTAACGTGGAAGAATTGTTGTTTACAGCTGAGAAATTACTTACTAATGTTAACGATAGAGTTGATTTATATGCATCAGGGGTTCAAACGTATTCAAATGACGAAAGAGTACACAACAACCAAGGTGTTGCTTTATACTTAAATGGAAAAATGGATGAGTCCGCTTCTTCATTTCAAAAAGCTTCTACTATTAAATCTAATGATGTTACAAATAATAATTTAGCAGCGATTGAAATGTTACAAGGTGATCGTGCGGAGGCTAGAAAGTTAATTACAAAAGCGAAGAAAGGTAGTTCTGTATTAAATACCGTTTCAATTGCTTATAATACAGGAATTCTAGATGTTCTTGATGGAAATTATTCAGCTGCTTTGAATGGCTTTACTGGAAATTCATTCAACAAGGCATTGGCAGAAGTGTTAACAGGAAAATTAGACGCGGCTAAGTCGACATTGAAGCAATTAACTCCGGACGCAATGACACATTATTTGTCAGCTGTAATTGCTGCTCGTTCGGGCGAGTCCGTTGATGCTGTGGTGAACCATTTGAAAAGTGCATTTGCTACTAATCCTAGCTTGAAAGAAAAAGCATCAAAAGATAGAGAGTTTATTAAATTTATGAAGGACGGAACTTTTACAGGTGCTGTAAATTAATAAATCATTCGCTGTTTATTCAAGGCTACTCATTGAGTAGCCTTTTTTGTTATGTATCTTCTCAAGATATTTCTGTTCCAATTGACCCGGACAGGCTATTAAGTTGGTATCGCATTTTAGAAAATATGTATCCATCAGGGTAGTGTAACCAATGTATCCGGATAGCTTAGTGCAATGGAGTAACAAATGGTCTAATTCTTTCCAATTCGAACTAAGATGTAGGGGGATTTTAAGATTTTCAGCCAATTTAACTCCATCATTTGGACCTATAATCCCGTCAAAAGAGTCTAAATTGATAGTATTGATGAGGTATTCCCAATAGGCACTTGGGCCGCTAAGAATTAAATAATGGCCGTTCTTAATTTCTAAAGGATTTTGATTCTCAAATCTAGAAAGTAAGCCAATGTTGTAACAATTCAATGTTTCATTATGGGAACTAAGTTTTCCTGCTAAATTTAATATGGGGTCATCTACAACCCAAATCTCATCAAATTTTCTTACGAGTTTTAAGTGATAACTATTTATAAATTGCAAATACCTTGGTAAGGGTAAATTTACTTGATGTGTTAAAAAAACAGAAGGGGTTTTCAGGCTATAAAATCCGTAGCGATGATCTGAAATTACTAAGTCAACTAACTTCTTCTTACAAATTATTTCACACTGAACTTGATCATATTTCATATGTTTAGCCAGATGATTGTAATTCTTTAGAAGGCTATACGCGAAACTCTGTCGTTCGTTAAATTGAAAGGGGTATCCTGATAACTCGACAAATTCTATTTCACTGTGGTATTGTTCCAAAATTTCACGTTGCTGCGTGTTACACGCCACAATTATGAAATTGTTATACTTCAGTTTTTCAATCAGAGCAATACATCTTGATACATGCCCCATTCCCCAATTCAATGGAGAAAGAAGTATTTTTTTTCCTAGGATTTCTGTTAATCGCATGATACCGACTCTAAAATTAGTTAAAAAAAATCCCAAGATTCATTTAGAATATCTAATTTTAGGCACTTAATTATAATATACTATGGACGGAAAAGAATTTAGAAAATATGCTACAAAACATATGGGGATAAACAGCATGTTTGTCGACCATTTTATTGAATCGTCATTAACACCATACATCATAGAAGAGCGTCCTTTGAACATGACGCAAATGGATGTTTTTTCCAGATTGATGATGGATCGAATTATATTTTTAGGAACAGGAATAAACGATCAAGTTGCTAATATCATCAATGCTCAATTGCTCTTTTTGGAGTCTGTTGATGCAAAAAAAGATATTCAAATTTACCTAAATTCTCCAGGTGGTTCTGTTTATGCTGGCTTGGGGATATATGACACCATGCAGTATATTCGTCCCGATGTTGCAACAATTTGTACAGGAATGGCAGCTTCAATGGGTGCTGTGCTTCTGTGTGCAGGAGCGGATGGAAAAAGAAGTGCTTTGAAGCATTCTCGGGTTATGATTCATCAACCACTGGGTGGTGCGCAAGGCCAAGCTTCTGACATAGAAATAACGGCCCGTGAAATACAAAAATTGAAAAAAGAACTTTATGATATCATTGCCACACATTCTAAACAAGAATATGAGAAGGTATGGGCGGATTCCGACAGAGATTATTGGATGACTTCTGAAGAAGCGAAGGCTTATGGTATGGTAGATGAAGTGTTGATTAGAAACCCAAGATAAGGTGTCTAAAAAAGAAGCAGTTTGTTCTTTTTGTGGCTCTAATCGTCAATCGGTAGGTATGTTGATTGCTGGAGTTTCAGGGCATATTTGTGATAATTGTGCAGAGCAAGCAAGTAAGATTGTTCAGGAAGAAAAACAGCATATCCAGATGCCAGAAAAACAAGTAATGAACACAAAGCTATCTTTGCCAAACCCGACTAAAATAAAAGAAAAACTTGATGAATTTGTTATAGGTCAAGAGGATGCCAAAAAGGTTCTTGCCGTTGCCGTATACAATCACTACAAAAGATTGAATCAAGAAGTGATTGACGATATCGAAATCGAAAAGTCAAATGTTATTTTGGTAGGAAGAACTGGGACTGGTAAAACATTGTTGGCAAAAACAATTGCTAAATTACTAGAAGTACCATTTTGTATTGCAGATGCAACCGTACTAACTGAAGCAGGATATGTGGGAGAGGATGTGGAAAGTATCTTATCTAGGCTTTTACAAGCATCTGATTATCAGGTTGAATTAGCACAGCGGGGAATTGTTTTTATCGATGAGATAGATAAAATAGCAAGAAAAAGTGATAATCCTTCCATTACTCGTGATGTGTCAGGTGAAGGTGTCCAACAGGCTTTATTAAAATTATTGGAAGGAGCTGTGGTGAATGTACCTCCTCAAGGAGGGAGAAAACATCCGGAGCAAAAAATGATTCAAATTGACACGCGAAATATTTTGTTTATTTGTGGAGGAGCATTCGATGGTATTGAAAGAATTATTTCAAGCCGCGTCAATAGACAAGCTATTGGTTTTAGTAATTCCGAAGAGGAAGCAATTCAAGACGAAAGTTTACTAAAGCACATCACTCCAACGGATATTAGAACTTTCGGTTTAATCCCTGAGCTAATCGGTAGATTTCCTGTGCTTACTTATTTGGACCCGCTAGATGAAAAAGCACTTAAACGTATATTAACTGAGCCAAAGAATGCGCTTGTAAAACAGTATAAACGGTTGTTTGAAATAGATGGCGTTCAATTGAAGTTTGATAAAGAGACCTTAGATTTCATCGTTGAAAAGGCTATTGAATACAAGTTGGGTGCACGAGGGTTACGGTCTATATGTGAGGCTATTTTGCTTGATGCCATGTATTTAACTCCTGGCAACAATGAAAAAGATTTCACTGTAAGTATATCCTATGCAAAAAATGCATTTAAAAAGTCAAAATTGTCGCAGCTAAAAGTGGCCTAAACATTTTTTGATTCTAATGGGTTATTGTAATTTTGTAGATTCAAATATTTAAAATGAAAGTTATTCAATTTAGAGAAGCATTGCGTGAGGCAATGTCTGAAGAGATGAGAAGAGATCCTTCAGTTTTACTCATGGGAGAGGAAGTTGCTGAATATAACGGTGCGTACAAGGTTTCTCAAGGGATGTTAGACGAGTTTGGTCCTAAACGTATAATTGACACACCAATTGCAGAATTGGGTTTCGCTGGGATAGCCGTGGGTGCATCAATGAATGGATTGCGTCCAATAGTTGAGTTTATGACTTGGAACTTTGCAATACTCGCTGCTGATCAAATAATTAATTCAGCTGCAAAAATGCTTCAAATGTCTGGAGGTCAATACAATTGCCCTATAGTTTTTAGAGGGGGAAATGGTCAAGCTGGCCAGTTGGCGGCAACACACTCTCAAAGTTTTGAAGCATTTTACGCTCATGTGCCTGGTTTGAAGGTGATTACACCATCAAATCCTGCTGATGCAAAAGGATTACTCAAAGCTGCCATCAGAGATAATGATCCAGTAGTATTCCTAGAATCTGAAAAAATGTATGGTGATAAAGGAGAAGTTCCCGAAGGTGAATACATCATTCCCATTGGCGTTGCTGATGTAAAACGAAAAGGTACTGATGTGACGCTTGTTACTTTTGGAAAAATAATCAAAGTTGCATTTGAGGCAGCTGAAGTTTTAGCAAAAGAAAACATCCATATAGAGATTATCGATTTACGAACAATCCGACCAATTGATTACAATACGGTCGTCGAATCGATAAAGAAAACAAATCGCTGTGTCGTTTTAGAGGAATCATGGCCTCTTGCATCCATAGCTTCAGAAATTTCGTATCACTTACAGCGTTATGCATTTGATTATTTAGATTCACCCGTAATTCGTGTGATGCAAACGGATACGCCATTTGCTTTTTCCCCAACACTGATTGATGCCGCTTTACCGAATGTTGATCGTGTAGTTGCCGCAGTTAAGGCAGTTATGTACAGGAATTAATAACTCGTAAAATTGAAGAAAGGCCTTAAGGGGCCTTTTTTTATTTTATAGAAAATCAATGGATTAGCCATAATAGGTAAAAAAAAGTGTTTTTTTTCATAAGGAGGCTTGTTAAATAAAATAAATATAGTATCTTTGCACCCCTCAAAGTGCGTTTGAGGTATTAATTATTTATTAAAAACAAGAGTATTTTATGCCAACTATTCAACAGTTAGTTCGCAAAGGAAGAACTGCGGTGGTAAAGAAAAGTAAGTCCGCTGCGCTTGATTCATGCCCACAACGTAAAGGTGTTTGTGTTCGTGTTTACACGACAACACCTAAGAAGCCAAATTCGGCTATGCGTAAAGTAGCGCGTGTTCGTTTGACGAACGGAAAAGAAGTCAATGCATACATTGGCGGTGAAGGACATAATCTTCAAGAGCACTCCTTAGTATTAGTAAGAGGTGGAAGGGTGAAAGACCTTCCCGGTGTACGTTATCACATAGTGAGAGGTGCGGAAGACACTGCTGGTGTTCAAGGGAGAAGTCAGCGTAGATCGAAATATGGTACAAAAAGACCTAAGCAGAAATAATCAAAGCTTTAGAAGATGAGAAGAAGAAAAGCCAAAAAAATTGCGATTCTACCAGATCCAAAATTTAATGATGTGGTAGTGACAAAGTTTGTCAATAATTTAATGTACTCTGGTAAAAAGAGTTTAGCATTTCAGATTTTTTATGATGCAATTGAAATCATAAACAAAAAGATTGAAGACCAAGAAGGATTAGAAGTCTGGAGAAAAGCATTAGAGAATGTTACACCAAGTGTTGAAGTTAGAAGCCGACGTGTAGGTGGAGCAACTTTTCAAATACCAACTCCGGTTAGAGAGGAGAGAAAAGCTTCTCTTGCTATGAAGTGGTTAATCGGATATGCTAGAAAGCGCAATGAAAAAACAATGTCTCAAAAACTAGCTTCTGAAATTATAGCTGCATCTAAAGAGGAGGGTGCTGCATATAAAAAGAAAGAAGATACAATAAGAATGGCTGAGGCTAACAAAGCATTTTCACATTTTAGATTTTAAGAAATGGCAAGAGATCTTAAGTATACAAGAAATATTGGTATCGCTGCTCACATTGATGCAGGTAAGACTACTACTACCGAGCGTATATTGTTTTACGGTGGTGTAAACCATAAAATTGGAGAGGTTCATGATGGTGCTGCAACCATGGATTGGATGGAGCAAGAACAAGAAAGGGGTATTACAATTACCTCCGCCGCTACCACGCTGAATTGGAATTACAGAGACCAGAAATACCACATCAACATTATTGATACCCCTGGACACGTTGACTTTACTGTAGAGGTAAATCGTTCGTTAAGGGTACTTGATGGTTTGGTTTTCTTGTTTTCGGCAGTTGATGGAGTTGAACCTCAATCAGAAACCAACTGGAGATTAGCAAATAATTACAACGTTCCGAGAATTGGATTTGTCAATAAAATGGATCGCCAAGGTGCAGACTTTTTGAAAGTTTGTCAACAAGTGAAAGATATGTTGGGAAGTCATGCCTTGCCATTACAAATTAATATTGGAGAAGAAGATAATTTCAAAGGTGTAGTTGATTTAATAAACTTCAAAGGGATAGTCTGGAATGAAGACGATTATGGAATGACTTATAAAGAGGTTGAAATTCCTGCTGATATTATAGACGATGCACGTCAATTAAGAAGCGAGTTATTAGAAGCGGTAGCTGAGTTCGATGAGTCGTTGATGGAGAAATTCTTTGAAGATGAGAATTCATTAACTGAAAGAGAAATTTTAAATGCCCTTCGTCAGGCGACCATTGCAGGAAAAGTAGTTCCGATGATGTGTGGTTCGTCTTTTAAAAACAAAGGCGTTCAGGCAATGTTAGATATGGTGATGGAGATATTACCTTCGCCATTGGATATAGAAGGGATCACGGGTACGAATCCTAAGACAGATGAAGAGGTAGTTCGGAAGCCTTCATATGATGAGCCGTTCGCAGCACTAGCATTCAAAATTGCAACCGATCCATTTGTAGGTCGTTTGTGTTTCGTACGTGCGTATTCAGGTAAGTTAGAAGCAGGGTCATACGTTTTGAATACACGTTCAGAAAATAAAGAGCGTATTTCTCGAATATTCCAAATGCATGCCAATAAGCAAAATCAAATCCCTGAATTGGGTGCGGGAGATATTGGTGCAGTTGTCGGATTCAAAGATATCAAAACAGGAGATACTCTGTGTGCGGAAAACGCGCCAATTATCCTTGAATCAATGGTGTTCCCAGATCCGGTTATTGGTTTAGCTATCGAGCCTAAAACACAAGCTGATACTGACCGACTATCCATAGGATTATCGAAACTTGCGGAAGAGGATCCTACATTTAGGGTTAAAACTGATGAGGAAACGGGTCAAACTATAATATCTGGAATGGGTGAGCTTCACTTAGAAATTATTATTGATCGTTTAAAGAGAGAATTTAAAGTTGAAGTTAATCAAGGTGCACCGCAAGTTGCATACCGTGAAAATATCAATGGATCAACAGAACACAGAGAAGTATACAAAAAACAAACAGGTGGTCGTGGAAAGTTTGCCGATATATTGGTTAAAATCGGTCCACAGACGGATGAAACTAAAACAGGTTTAGAATTCGTTAACAGTATTAAGGGTGGTAACATTCCTCGAGAGTTTATTCCGTCGGTTGAGAAAGGATTTAAAGAATCAATGAAAAATGGAGTTTTGGCTGGATTCCCTCTTGACGCAATGCGTGTTGAGTTGGTTGATGGTTCTTATCACAACGTTGACTCTGATTCTTTGTCGTTTGAATTGTGTGCGAAAATGGCTTACAGATCGGCCTTGAGATCTTGTGCTCCAGTTTTACTTGAGCCAATCATGAAACTTGAAGTTGTGACGCCGGAGGAAAACATGGGAGATGTTGTTGGAGATTTGAATAGAAGAAGAGGAATGATGAAAGGAATGGATGATAGAAACGGGGCTAAAGTTTTGAAAGCAGACGTTCCACTTTCTGAAATGTTTGGTTACGTGACGCAGTTGAGAACGATAACATCGGGCCGTGCAACTTCATCAATGGAATTCTCTCATTACGCAGAGGCACCAAAACAGATTTCTGATGAAGTTGTTGCAAAAGCAAATGGTAAAATTACAGCTTAATTGATATTAAAATGAGCCAGAAAATTAGAATTAAATTAAAGTCATACGATCACAACTTGCTTGATAAGTCAGCAGAAAAAATTGTGAAAACGGTTAAATCAACAGGAGCTGTTGTAAGTGGACCAATTCCATTACCGACTCATAAAAGAATTTATACTGTTCTTCGTTCTCCACACGTCAACAAAAAGGCGCGTGAGCAATTTGAATTGTGTGCATACAAGCGATTAATGGATATTTACAGTAGCAGTTCTAAAACTGTTGATGCGTTAATGAAACTTGAATTGCCAAGTGGAGTAGACGTAGAAATTAAAGTGTAATTAATTAAACTAAATAAAAATGCCAGGAATAATAGGTCGAAAAGTCGGAATGACTAGCATCTACAGTGCCGAGGGTAAGGCATTACCATGCACAGTGATAGAAGCTGGTCCTTGTGTCGTTACGCAAATTAAAACACAAGACAGAGATGGTTACGAGTCTGTTCAATTGGGTTATGGAGATAGAAAAGAGAAAAATACTCCAAACGCGTTGAAGGGTCATTTTAAAAAAGCAAATACAACCCCAAAAGCTAAATTGGTTGAGTTCAAAGGTTTCAACAGTGTGAGCGTCGGGGATGTTGTTGACGCTACCATTTTTGAAGAAGGAGAATTTGTAGATGTTATCGGTACATCAAAAGGAAAAGGATTTCAAGGTGTTGTTAGACGTCATGGATTCGGTGGTGTAGGTCAATCAACTCACGGTCAGCACAATAGGTTAAGAGCACCAGGATCAATTGGAGCATGTTCTTACCCCGCAAGAGTATTTAAAGGAATGCGAATGGCCGGGCAAATGGGTAACAAGCGTCGTTTAGCTTCCAACTTGCAAATATTAAAAGTTATGGCAGACAAGAATATTGTAATCGTAAAGGGTTCTATTCCTGGTGCTAATGGTTCAACAGTTACAATAAGAAAGTGATGGAAGTAAAATTAGTTGACGTAAAAGGAAAAGTAACTTCTTCATCGGTTACACTTGCTGATGAGGTGTTCGGAATAGAGCCAAATAATCATGCAATTTATTTAGATGTTAAACAGCATTTAGCAAATCGCAGACAAGGAACTCATAAATCAAAAGAAAGAAATGAGATTGCTGGTTCTACCAAAAAGCTCAAGAAACAAAAAGGTACGGGGGGCGCACGGGCAGGAAGCGCTAAGTCGGGGACACGTGTAGGTGGTGGTAGAATTTTTGGTCCACGCCCGCGTAACTATCACTTTAAATTAAACGTAAAGTTGAAGCGTCTTGCACGAAAGTCTGCTTTTGCATATAAAGCACAACAGGATGGATTAATAGTTTTAGACAGTTTTAATATGTCAGAAGCTAAAACCAAGAATTTTAAGTCAGTTTTAGAGAGCTTGAAATTAGAAAATGAAAAAGTTCTTTTCATACTTGCGGAAGCAACTGATAATGTTTATTTGGCTGCAAGAAACCTTGGAAAAGTGAAAGTGGTAACAGCTGATTCATTCAACACATATGACATTTTAAATGCAAAAAAGGTTGTCTTAGTGAAAGAAGCTGTTGAGAAAATTGAAAATATACTTAATTAATTGAAGATGCAAACGATTATTAAGAAGCCTTTGATTACGGAAAAAGCAACATCAGCGAGTGAAAAGTTGAATAGATTTACTTTTGAAGTAAATAGAAAGGCAAATAAAATAGAAATAAAAAATGCCGTCGAGAAAATGTATGGAGTACATGTCACAGAAGTTCGTACATCAAATTATGGCGGTGGTAAATCCTCTGTGAAATACACCAATAAGGGAATTGTTGAGCAAAGAAGCAAACAATGGAAAAAGGCGGTGGTGACGGTTGCAGATGGTGAAACCATTGATTTGTTTAACAATTATTAATGATTAACCATGAGTTTAAAAAAGTTTAAACCAATTACTCCGGGTACGCGTCACAAAGTGGCGATGGATTTGAGTGATATTACGAAATCGACTCCAGAGAAGAGCTTGCTTGCTTCGAAGAAAAAGTCTGGTGGTCGTAACAATGATGGTCGTATGACAATGCGCTACATCGGAGGAGGCCACAAACAAAAATATCGTGTAATCGATTTCAAAAGAGATAAGTTCGATATTCCTGCTACAGTGAAAGGAATCGAGTATGATCCAAATAGAACGGCAAATATTGCTTTGTTGTTTTATACGGATGGTGAAAAGAGGTACATCATTGCACCCACAGGTTTAAAGGTAGGTGATGTAGTGGTTTCAGGCAAATCTGCAACACCAAACGTGGGAAATACGATGTATTTGTCAGATGTTCCTCTTGGAACAGTAATTCATAACATTGAATTAACTCCTGGAAAAGGTGGTATCATTGCTCGTGGTGCAGGAACATATGCTCAACTAAATGCAAGAGATGGAAGATATGCAATTATCAAAATGCCATCTGGTGAGACGCGAATGATTTTAACAACTTGTTTGGCAACTATAGGTTCTGTTTCTAACGCTGAACATAATCTTGTGGTTTCAGGTAAGGCAGGTCGTTCCAGATGGTTGGGAAGAAGACCTCGTGTTCGGGGTGTGGTAATGAACCCTGTCGATCACCCTATGGGTGGTGGTGAAGGACGAAATGCCGGAGGACACCCAAGATCGAGAAAAGGTTTACCTGCGAAAGGTTATAAGACTAGATCTAAAACCAAATATTCGAATAATTTAATAATTGAGAGAAGAAAAAAATAAGTTATGAGTCGTTCGTTAAAGAAACCACCTTTTGTTCACTATAAATTGATGAAAAGAGTAGATGAGGCTCAGGCTTCAAATAGTAAGGCAGTTATAAAAACATGGTCGAGAGCATCCACAATCACACCGGAGTTTGTAGGGTTGACGTTTGCCGTTCACAATGGAAATAAGTTTATACCTGTCTTTGTTACCGAAAATATGGTTGGTCACAAATTGGGAGAATTTTCTCCAACAAGAAATTTCAGAGGCCACGCCGGAAATAAAAAAGATAAGAAACGTTAAGAAATAAGTAATGGGAGCAAGAAAACGTTTAAGAGCTGAAAAGCTCAAAGAAAATAAGAAGTCATTGGCTATAGCTAAGCTTAATAATTCTCCAATTTCTCCTCGAAAAATGAGATTGGTGGCCGATTTAATCAGAGGTTTAGAAGTAAACAAGGCTCTAAATATTCTTCACTTTAATGGTAAAGACGCATCAATAAGCCTTGAGAAATTATTGAGATCAGCTATTGCTAACTGGGAGCAAAAAAATGAAGGTACGGATATAAGTCAAGAGATATTAGTAGTACGTTCGGTAGAAGTTGGTGGAGGAACGATGCTTAAAAGAATTCAACCAGCACCACAAGGAAGAGCACATAGAATAAGAAAAAGGTCAAATCATGTTACCATCGTAGTCGATGGCGCAAAATAAGTAAGGGAAATGGGACAAAAAACAAATCCAATTGGCAATAGACTTGGTTACATTCACGGATGGGAATCAAATTGGTATGGAGGAAGTGATTATCGCGACAAAATTGTTGAGGACGATCAAATCCGCAAATACTTAAATGCAAGATTAGCCAAAGCAAGCATTGCAAAGATTATTATTGAGCGCACGCTGAAATTAGTGACGGTGACAATTAATACGGCTAGACCGGGAGTAATTATCGGCAAAGGAGGACAAGAAGTAGATAAACTTAAGGAAGAGTTAAAGAAAATCACTAAAAAGGAGATTCAAATAAACATTTTTGAGGTTAAAAGACCTGAGCTTGATGCGCGATTGGTTGCCGATGGTGTTGCTCGTCAATTAGAAGCACGTATTTCTTTTAGAAGAGCGATTAAAATGGCCATAGCAGGTACAATGCGAATGGGTGCTGAAGGTATTAAAATCAAAATATCTGGTCGTTTGAATGGTGCTGAAATGGCTCGTTCCGAAATGTACAAAGATGGTAGAACACCGTTGCACACCTTCAGAGCGGACATCGACTATGCAGTATCAGAAGCACACACAACGTATGGTCGACTTGGAATTAAAGTTTGGATATGCCGAGGAGAGGTTTATGGTAAAAGAGATCTTTCTCCTAATATCGGTATGTCAACAACCTCTGCAGGAAACAATAACCAAGGTGATAGAAAGCCTACGGGATTGAAAAGAAAGAAAAAGTAAAATAACATTAATATAAGTAAAAATGTTACAACCTAAAAGAACAAAATTTAGAAGGGTTCAAAAAGGACGAAATAGAGGATTGGCGCATCGTGGTTCAACTATCTCTTTTGGTTCTTTTGGATTGAAATCTTTGGAGCCAGGATGGATTACATCAAGACAAATCGAAGCTTCTCGTATTGCCGTTACTCGATACATGAAGAGAGAAGGAAAGGTGTGGATCCGTATCTTTCCTGACAAGCCGGTTACCTCAAAACCAGCTGAAGTAAGGATGGGTAAAGGTAAAGGTGCTCCAAGTCACTGGGTGGCTGTTATTAAACCAGGTCGTATAATGTTCGAAGCGGATGGTGTGCCGTACGAAATTGCTAAAGAAGCAATGCGATTAGCAGCTCAAAAATTACCAGTGAAATGTAAATTCGTTGTTCGCAACGATTATGTTATACCCGCTTAACGTTTGATTATGAAACAGCAAGAAATTAACAAACTGTCAGTTGAAGATCTGAAAAACAGACTCATCGATTTTAAGAAGCAATACGCGAACTTGAAGTTGACGCACAAAATGGCACCTATTGAAAATCCACTTAGAATAAGAGGAATGAGGAAGGTAATTGCGCGATTGAGTTCTGAATTAACTAAAAGATCTAATCAAGCTTAGGCTTAAAATTAAAAGCTTACTATGGAAAAGCGAAATTTAAGAAAAGAAAGAATCGGTGTAGTAACGAGCGATAAAATGGAAAAATCTATTGTTGTTGCTGTTGAACGAAAAGTGAAACACCCGAAATATGGAAAATTCGTTAAGAAAACAACCAAGTTTGTTGCCCATGATGAAAAAAATGAATCTCATATAGGAGATGTTGTTAAAATCATGGAAACTCGTCCTTTGAGTAAGACAAAAAATTGGAGATTAGTTGAAATTGTTGAAAGAGCTAAATAACCGGAGAAATGATACAAACAGAATCTAGATTATCGGTTGCAGACAATTCAGGAGCTAAGGAAGTATTGTGTATACGCGTTCTAGGCGGTACCAGAAAAAGATATGCTTCCGTAGGAGATAAAATTGTTGTTGCTGTAAAAAGTGCAATGCCAAATGGGGCTGTGAAAAAGGGATCAGTTGCTAAGGCAGTTGTTGTGAGAACTCGAAAAGAAGTTCGTAGGCCAGATGGATCGTATATTCGTTTTGATGATAACGCATGCGTTATATTGAATCAGGCGGGTGAAATGAGAGGTACACGAATTTTCGGACCAGTGGCAAGGGAATTACGTGAAAACAACTACATGAAAATTGTTTCATTGGCACCTGAGGTGTTATAATAATTGTGAGTGATGCAAAAGAAATTACACATAAAAATTGGTGACACTGTTAAGATAATTAGCGGTGAGTCAAAAGGTCAAGAAGGTAAAGTGCTTTCAGTGGACCGTAATAAAATGCGTGCTACCGTTGAAGGAGTGAATATAGTAAAAAAACACACAAAACCTAGTGCGAGCAATCCTCAAGGAGGAATTCAAGAAAAGCCAGGTTCTATTCATATTTCAAATCTGATGGTTGTCGTGAATGGTATTGCTTCAAGAGTGGGTAGAAAAGCAAATGATAAAGGAAAATTAGTACGTTATTCAAAGAAATCAGGGGAGGTGGTTAAATAATGAGTTACACGCCAAGATTAAAAGAAAAGTACAACGCAGAGATTATCAAGTCGTTGACAGAAAGATTCGGTTACAAGTCTTCAATGAGAGTTCCGAAATTGCAAAAAATTGTTTTGAGTCAAGGCATGGGAGATGCTGTTGCCGACAAGAAGCTCATTGAGAGCGCTGCCGCAGATCTTTCCCGAATCGCAGGACAAAAGGCAATTACCACGATTTCAAAAAAGGATATCTCTAATTTTAAACTGAGAAAAGGAATGCCTATAGGAACTAAGGTAACTCTTAGAGGTGATAGAATGTATGATTTCTTAGATAGACTTCTAGCTGTAGCCTTGCCAAGAACTAGAGACTTTCGTGGTATAAATCCGAAAGGATTTGATGGAAGAGGAAATTTCAATTTAGGAATTAAAGAACATATAATTTTCCCTGAAATTGATATTGATAAAGTTAATCGCATATTAGGAATGGACATTACGTTTGTCACTTCGGCGCAAAATGACGAAGAGGCAAAAGCATTACTTGATGCATTTGGTTTCCCATTCATTAAAAATAAATAGAAATGGCAAAAGAATCGATGAAAGCGCGTGAGCGTAAAAGAGAAAGGTTAGTAAATAGATTTGCGGAAAAAAGAGCAGAATTGACAAAAATACTAAAGTCAACAGATGCATCTGAGGATGTTCAATCTCAAAAATGGGAGGCCATGATGAAATTGCAACAATTACCTGCAAATTCGGCAAAAATTAGAAAGCACAATAGGTGTGGTTTAACTGGAAGACCAAGAGGATACATGAGGGACTTTGGGATTTCTCGCGTAACTTTTAGAGAAATGGCCCTTGAGGGAAAGATACCAGGAGTTAGAAAAAGTAGTTGGTAATAATCAAGATAAAGAAATGAATACAGATCCAATAGCAGATTACCTAACCAGAATTCGTAACGCAAGTTCAGCAGGGTTAAAAATGGTAGAAATTCCTGCGTCAAATACAAAGAAGGCGATGACTCAAATTCTGTTTGACCAAGGATATATTTTGAATTATAAATTTGAAGAAGATTCAAAACAAGGGATAATCAAAATTGCGTTGAAATACAACCAATCCACAAGAGTGCCGGCGATTACTAAATTGCAAAGAGCATCTCGTCCGGGACTCAGAAAATACAGTGGTGCTGATTCAATGCCACGTGTGTTGAATGGTCTTGGAGTAGCGATTGTTTCAACTTCTAAAGGTGTAATCACTGATAAAGAAGCAAGAAAGTTGAACGTTGGTGGCGAAGTACTCTGTTACGTATATTAAAATACTAAGCAATGTCAAGAATAGGAAAAGCAATAATTAAGATTCCCGCAGGTGTTGAGATTTCTCAACAAGTTGGAATGATTACAGTAAAAGGTAAAAATGGTCAATTGCAACAAGCGATTGATGAATGTGTTGATATGACAATCGACAACGGTATTATAACCTTTACTAGAAAATCTGATGCTCCCGATCATCGTTCAAAACATGGGTTATACCGTGCATTGATTCAAAACATGATTACTGGTGTTTCTGAAGGGTTTAAAAAGGAACTTGAAGTAATTGGAGTAGGTTACCGTGCAAGTACAACTGGTCAACAACTCGAATTGGCACTCGGTTTTTCACATGCAATTATTATGGAGATTCCTTCGGAAGTTAAAATTTCGGCCAATACGGAAAAAGGAAAAGCTCCAGTGGTTACTTTGGAGTCTTATGACAAGCAACTCTTAGGTCAAGTAGCTGCAAAGATTCGGTCATTCAGAAAACCAGAACCATACAAAGGAAAAGGAATTCGTTTCGTAGGTGAGGAAATTAGAAGAAAAGCTGGAAAATCAGCAGGTAAAAAATAATAAATGATTAAATTATCATGGCACTAAATAAAGTATTAAGAAGAGCTAAAATTAAAAGAAGAATCCGTAAAAAGGTTTTTGGAACAGCTGTACTGCCAAGGTTAAGTGTATTCAGGAGTAATAAGCAAATTTATGCTCAGTTGATTGATGACTTATCTGGTAAAACGATTGTATCGGCTGGCTCGTTGAAGGAAAAATCAGCTCAAGAAGGAAACAAAATAAACCAAGCATCCGTAGTGGGTAAAATGATTGCTGAAAAAGCAAAAAATGTAGGAATCACTACAGTGGTATTTGATAGAAACGGTTATTTATATCACGGACGCGTGAGATCTCTTGCAGATGCGGCGCGTGAAGGTGGACTTAAATTTTAAGAAAGAATGGCAGCTCAATTAGTAAATAGAGTAAAATCGGCAGACATCGAGTTAAAAGATAAACTTGTTGCCGTTAATCGTGTAACGAAAGTAACAAAAGGTGGTAGGACATTCAGTTTCTCGGCAATTGTAGTGGTTGGTGATGAAAATGGCGTAGTTGGCCATGGCTTGGGAAAAGCCAAGGAAGTTACAGAAGCGATTACCAAGGGTATCGATGATGCTAAAAAGAACTTGATTAAAGTTCCAATTCTGAAAGGAACTGTTCCTCACCAACAAAAAGGAAAATTTGGTGGTGCTGAAGTGTTGCTAAAGCCTGCTACACCCGGTACGGGAGTAATTGCGGGAGGGGCGATGCGCGCAGTACTAGAAAGTGTTGGGATACACAATGTATTGGCAAAAAGTCAAGGATCTTCAAATCCGCACAACGTGGTTAAAGCTACGATTGATGCATTGTCGAGAATGCGTGACGCAGTTGCAGTTGCTCGTCAAAGAGGAATTGAGTTAAATAAAGTTTTTAACGGTTAAGATATCATGAGCACAATTAAAATAAAACAAGTGAAAAGTGCAATTAAACGTCCGGCTCGTCAAAAAGCCACGATTCAAGCACTTGGGTTTAGAAAGTTGAATCAGACCATAGAAAAAGAAGCGACGCCTCAAATATTGGGAATGATTGCGAAGGTTAAACATCTAATTGTAGTGGTAGACTAAAAATTGTAAAGATGAATTTAAGTAATTTAACACCAGCAGTTGGTGCAGTAAAAAAGGAGCGAAGAATTGGTAGAGGTCAAGGTTCAGGTTTCGGTGGGACATCGACAAGAGGGCATAAAGGAGCTAAGTCACGTTCAGGTTATAAAACAAAAATAGGTTTTGAAGGAGGTCAAATGCCTCTTCAAAGACGAGTGCCTAAATTTGGATTCAAAAATATAAATAGAGTTGAATATAAGGCTGTTAACCTAGATATTATTGAGTCTCTTGCAGCAAAGGGTATTGTCGAAATAGACTTTGAAGTTCTAAAAGCTAACGGTGTAGTTTCAAATAATGACTTAGTGAAAATCCTAGGTAGAGGTAAATTGAATGCAAAAGTTTCAATAACTGCCAATGCATTTTCTTCTACTGCCTCTGCAGCAATAGAGGCGTTGGGTGGAACTTGTACTACGATTTAATTATATATTGAATAAATGAAACGATTAATTCAGAATTTAAAGAATATTTGGGCGGTAGAAGAGCTAAGGAAACGTATATTGTTTACACTTCTGTTGATTCTGGCTTATCGTTTGGGCTCTTTTGTGATTCTACCTGGTGTAAATTACGAAAGGTTGACCACTGATACAGGTCAACAAGATATGCTGGAATCTTTACTATCACTATTTTCAGGTGGGAGTTTCACGAACGCCTCATTTATGGCGTTGGGTATTATGCCTTACATAAGCGCCTCAATCATTATGCAGTTGTTAGGGATGGCAGTGCCTGCTGTTCAGAAAATGCAAAATGAAGGTGAGTCTGGTCGAAAAAAAATAAACAACTATACGAGAATTCTAACCATAGTGATTTGTGCGCTTCAAGCTCCGAGTTATCTTAAGTTGTATGTTGAATCTAAAGGTGCAATGCCAATGGAGCCATCCACGTTTTGGTGGACGCAAACTATTTTGGTTTTAATTGCAGGGTCGATGTTTGCTGTATGGTTAGGAGAGCGAATTACAGAAAAAGGAATTGGAAATGGAGTTTCATTGCTAATTACAGTAGGTATTTTATCTAGACTTCCTGGATCCTTTTTTGCAGAATTTGGAAAATCTTTAGAGGGCGGGAATTTATTGATTTTGGTTATTGAAGTAGTTGCATTTATGTTGATTATCCTACTTACTATTCTTGTTGTTCAAGGGGTAAGAAGAATTCCTTTAAATACTGCCAAAAGAGTTGTTGGAGCACGAGCGGGATCAGATATGTCAGGTGCACGGAATTATTTACCTATAAAGGTTAACTCTAGTGGTGTAATGCCGATAATTTTTGCACAAGCAATTATGACAATTCCATTGATGATATATTCTGGAGCAGCCGGTGATACTGAAAGTGTTGGCTTTTTACAAAGCACATTAGGGAACGTTTATGGATGGTCATATAATGTGTTGTTATGCATTTTAATAATTGTTTTTACGTATTTCTATACAGCAATTATGATTAATCCAATGAAGATTGCTGACGATTTGAAAAGAAGCGGAGGTTTTATTCCAGGGGTAAGACCAGGAGAAGAGACTGCAGAACATATTGACACAGTGGTGTCAAGAATTACCTTTCCGGGATCTTTATTTCTAGCGGCGATTGCTGTTTTACCCGCGATTGCTAAACTTGGAGGAGTGAATGATGGTTTTGCCATGTTTTTTGGAGGAACAAGCATACTAATCATGGTAGGGGTGGTATTAGATACATTACAACAAATTGAAACTTATACGTTGAATAAACACATGGATGGCCTTATGGAAGGAACACGTGTGAGAGGTAGACGAGGTGATAACGAATTATCAGGATTTTAATATGCCAAAACAATCGTCAATAGAACAAGATGGAGTGATAGATGAAGCATTACCAAACGCTATGTTTAAGGTGCGTCTAGAGAATGGACACATAATCACAGCGCACATCTCTGGTAAAATGAGAATGTTTTACATAAAAATACTTCCGGGAGATAGGGTAAAAGTTGAAATGTCACCGTATGATTTAACAAAAGGTAGAATTTCGTTTAGGTACAAATAAAAAAAGAATAGAAATGAAAGTTAGAGCGTCAGTTAAGAAAAGAACTGCAGACTGCAAAATCGTAAAACGAAAAGGTCGTGTTTACGTGATTAATAAGAAAAATCCGAAATTAAAACAACGTCAAGGTTAATAGTATGGCACGTATTGCAGGTATAGATTTACCAAAAAACAAAAGAGGTGTAATTGGATTAACTTACATCTTTGGAATTGGAAGAAGTACTTCAAAAAAGATTTTGAAGGATAACGGAATCGATGAAAATATAAAAGTTCAAGATTGGAACGATGATCAGCTTTCTGCTATCAGAAATTCAATAAATGAAGTAAAAACAGAAGGACAATTACGTTCAGAAATTCAACTAAATATCAAACGATTGATGGATATTGGATGTCAAAGAGGTATTCGTCATCGTGCTGGTTTACCACTTCGTGGTCAGCGAACTAAGAATAATTCCAGAACAAGAAAAGGAAAAAGAAAAACAGTTGCTAATAAGAAAAAAGTAACTAAATAATAAGTGTTAATATGGCAAAAACGAATCAAAAAAAGAAGAAAAATGTCAAAGTAGATGCCGCTGGTGAAGCTCACATACAAGCGAGTTTCAACAACGTAATCATCTCCTTGACAAACAATGCTGGTCAAGTGATTTCATGGTCATCGGCAGGCAAGATGGGCTTTAAAGGTTCAAAAAAGAACACGCCTTATGCTGCTCAAGTAGCTGCGGAAGATGCGTCAAAAGAAGCTCATGATTTCGGACTACGTAGAGTTAAAGTTTATGTGAAAGGACCAGGTGCAGGTAGAGAATCAGCGATACGTGCAATACACAATTCAGGAATTGAGGTTGTTGAAATTATCGATGTTACACCGCTTCCTCATAATGGATGTCGTCCGCCGAAAAGAAGAAGAGTATAATAAATTGTAAACCGGGAGAATACTATCGAAGGAATGCCTTAATTCATAGTTCCCACTTAAATTAATAGAAATGGCAAGATACACAGGTCCTAAATCAAAAATAGCACGTCGCTTTCGTGACCCTATTTTTGGCCCAGATAAGGCGTTGGACAGAAAAAATTACGGACCCGGGCAACACGGTCCTTCAAAAAGAAGAGGTAGCAAACAATCGGAATATGCTATCCAGTTAGGTGAAAAGCAAAAAGCAAAGTATACCTATGGAATTTTAGAGCGTCAATTCTCGAATATTTTTGAAAAAGCTTCGAGAATGAAAGGAATTACAGGTGAAAATTTACTTCAGTTGTGTGAAGCGCGTTTGGACAATACGGTTTATCGTTTAGGTATTGCACCGAGTCGAAGAGCGGCTAGACAATTAGTTTCACACAAACATATAGTAGTGAATGGTGAAGTAATTAATATTCCCTCTTATACTTTGTATGCCGGTGATGTAATTTCTGTTCGTGAGAAATCTAAATCACTTGAGGCTATTCAGTCTTCATTGACCACAAATAATAAAAAATACGATTGGTTGGATTGGGATTCGACTTCTCTATCAGGCAAGTTATTAAATTGGCCTTCTCGAGACATGATTCCAGAAAATATCAAAGAACAACTAATCGTCGAATTGTATTCTAAATAATAATTAAAGAAAGTAAAATGGCAATATTGGATTTTCAAAAACCAGATAAGGTTATAATGATTCACTCTGATGAATTTAATGGCGAATTCGAATTTCGTCCTTTAGAACCAGGGTATGGTATTACAGTTGGTAATTCATTGAGAAGAATCTTACTTTCTTCGTTGGAAGGATTTGCGATTTCATCAATAAAAATACAAGGTGTTGATCACGAGTTTTCTACGATAAAAGGGGTAGTGGAAGATGTAACCGAGATTGTTCTTAACCTAAAACAAGTGCGTTTTAAAAGACAAATCGAAGGAACGGATACTGAAACAGTAATTGTTACCGTTGGTGGTCAAAATAAATTGACTGCTGGTGATATAGGTAAAAATACTTCTGCTTTCCAAGTATTGAACCCGGATTTAGTTATCTGCAACATGGAGACTTCGGTTAAAATTGAAATGGAATTAACTATTGTTAAGGGAAGAGGGTATGTGCCTGCTGATGAGAATAAAACAAATTCAGCATCGTTTGGCACTATCTTTATTGATTCAATCTTTACACCGATTGTTAATGTTCAATACACTATAGAGAACTATCGGGTTGAACAGAAAACTGATTATGAAAAATTGATTTTTAATATTAAAACGGATGGTTCTGTTCATCCTAAGGATGCGTTGAAAGAAGCAGCGAAAATATTAATTCATCATTTCATGTTATTTTCTGATGAGCGTATTACCTTAGATAGTGAGATAAAAGCTGAAACAGAAGAATTTGATGAGACCTCCTTACACATGCGCCAGTTGTTAAAAACGAAATTGGTAGATATGGATCTCTCTGTGCGTGCGTTAAACTGTTTAAAAGCAGCTGATGTTGAAACACTCGGTGATTTAGTGTCATATGCGAAATCAGATTTATTGAAATTCAGAAATTTCGGTAAAAAATCATTAACAGAGCTAGAAGATTTAGTAGATAACAAAGGTTTAACATTCGGAATGAATGTAGCTAAATACAAATTAGATAAAGACTAGTAGTCATGAGACACGGAAATAAGGTAAATCACTTAGGTAGAAAGACAGGTCACAGAAAGGCTATGCTTTCTAATATGGCATGCTCATTAATTGAACATAAACGAATCACAACAACCTTAGCAAAAGCTAAAACTTTACGTGTATTTGTTGAGCCAATTTTAACTAAATCTAAAGACGATTCAACACATTCTCGTCGTGTGGTGTTTTCATACTTGCAAAATAAAGAAGTAGTCGCGGAACTATTCCGTGATGTAGCTCCAAAAATTGCCAATCGTAATGGAGGTTACACGCGAATCATAAGAACGGGTAACCGATTGGGCGATAATGCAGAAATGTGTTTAATTGAACTCGTAGATTTCAATGAAATTTATACGAAAGATGCAGTGAAAAAGAATACGCGACGATCAAGAAGAGGTGGAAGCAAAAAAGTAGATGATTCAGCACCAATCGTGGAACAAACTGAATCAGTTGAATCGATTGAGGAGGCGGTTGTTGTTGATGAAGTTGCAGAGCAAGCGATTGTTGCTGATGAAGCAGCGGAAGTTCAAGTTGAAGAAAACCCAGCTGCAGAAACTACAGGAAATGAATCTCCAGAGGGTGATGCAGGTGATAAACCAGCAGAAGAAGGAGATAAAGAAGATACCGCATCCTAATTCAATGGACTTAATGTTAATAAAAAGGTAACCTAATGGTTGCCTTTTTTGTTTTTAAAATGATGCAATATTGCTGTAAGTTTCTAATTTTGCGCAAATAAAATTCATGCAAGAGCAAAAAGCCGCATTTTTAGTACTAGAGGACGGTACTGTATTTCAAGGTCAAGCAATTGGTAAAATAGGTACCACAGCTGGTGAAATAGCTTTTAACACGGGGATGACTGGTTATCAAGAAGTGTTTACAGATCCTTCATATCTGGGTCAAATTTTAATCATGAATACCGCTCATATTGGAAATTATGGGACACATCAAGAGGAAATAGAATCAGAATCTATAAAAATTTCAGGCCTAGTTACAAAAAAGTTTTCTCATGGTTATTCTCGTCCTTCATCGAATGAATCCCTTCAAGAATTGATGGAACGAAACCAAACAGTCGGGATTTCGGATATTGACACGCGTGCTTTAGTAAGACATATTCGCAACAAAGGTGCAATGAATGCAATAATTTCCTCCGAAATTACTGATGTTGAGGTGTTAAAGAAGAAAGTGCTAGACGTACCCTCAATGGAGGGGTTAGAGTTATCGTCACGCGTGACGACAAAAACAATATTTGACGTAACTAACGGAAGTAGCGATATACGCGTGGCCTTGGTCGATTTTGGAGTTAAAAAGAATATTATTCGCTGTTTGGTTGAACGTGGATGTCATGTGCGAGTATTTCCGATGCAGTCGAAACTGGAAGAAATGGAAGCGTTTCAACCGCATGGATATATGTTATCAAATGGTCCTGGTGATCCGTCGTCAATGCCTGAATCAATAGAATTAGTTAAAAAAATAGTATCTCTAAATAAACCAGTATTTGGTATTTGTTTGGGACATCAAATTTTGGGATTGAGTCAAGGTTTATTAACAGAAAAAATGTTTAACGGACACCGAGGAATTAATCACCCAATCAAAAATTTAAAGACAGGAAAAGGTGAAATAACTTCTCAGAACCATGGGTTTGTGATATCGAAAAGAAGCGTGGAACAACAGGAACGGATCGAGGTGACACACATACACCTGAATGACCAAACTATTGCTGGGATTGCAATTAAGAACAAGCCTGTTTTTTCCGTTCAATATCACCCAGAAGCATCAGCTGGTCCTCATGACTCACGCTACTTGTTCGATCAATTCATAGAAAATATCAATCATTATAAATCATGAGCTTAATTGCAAAAATACATGCCAGACAAATCCTTGATTCTAGAGGAAATCCGACAATAGAGGTCGATGTAATAACGACAAATGGTATTCTCGGAAGAGCTGCTGTCCCCTCTGGTGCTTCTACTGGAATTCACGAAGCAGTTGAATTGCGTGATGGTGATAAAGATGTATACTTGGGTAAAGGCGTATTAAAGGCGGTTCATCATGTCAATACAATTATTAATGAAGCTCTGCATGGAATGGATATTTTCGAACAAAAGAAAATTGACAGACTCATGCTTTCATTAGATGGAACTTCTAATAAATCCAAGCTCGGTGCAAATGCCATTTTAGGAACGTCATTAGCTGTTGCACGAGCTGCTGCTCAAGAAGCTGGTCTAAGTTTATACCAATATGTTGGTGGTGTTGGTGCAGTAACAATGCCTGTACCAATGATGAATATTTTAAATGGTGGGTCTCACGCAGACAATTTAATTGATATACAAGAATTTATGGTCATGCCTTTTGGAGCCACTAGTTTTTCAGAAGGTTTAAGGTGGGGGACTGAAGTTTTTCATCAGTTGAAATCTGTTTTAAAGGCTAAAGGAATGTCTACAAATGTTGGTGACGAGGGAGGTTTTGCACCAAGCCTTGGTTCCAATGAGGAAGCGATTCAAGTTGTAATTGAAGCAGTTGAAAAAGCAGGCTTTAAACCAGGTCATGATATGTATATTGCACTTGATGCAGCTTCTTCTGAATTTTATAAAGCCGATCAAGGAATTTATCATTTTGAATCAACAGGTGATAAAATGACCTCTGAACAAATGGTTTCATATTGGTCGGATTGGTGTAAAAAGTATCCAATTATTTCAATTGAAGATGGTTTAGCTGAAGACGACTGGAAAGGTTGGAAATTAGCAACTGATTTACTTGGGGATAAGGTTCAATTGGTTGGTGATGATTTGTTTGTGACTAACTCCGAGAGATTAGCACGTGGAATAAAAGAGGGTGTAGCGAATTCTATTTTGGTTAAAGTGAATCAAATCGGATCCTTAACTGAAACTATAGAAGCGGTTAACCTTGCTACGCGCAATGCCTATTCTTCCGTAATGAGTCATAGAAGTGGTGAAACAGAGGACAGTACTATTGCCGATTTAGCAGTGGCATTAAATACAGGTCAAATTAAAACAGGTTCTGCTTCTCGAAGTGATCGAATGGCTAAATACAATCAGTTGTTAAGAATTGAAGAAGAATTAGGTGATTCTGCCGTATATTTGGGGAAGGATTTTAGATTTATCAGATAATATGCGCTTTTTGCTCGTGCTTTTTGTGTTGGTAAGTACAACTTGTTTTGGGCAAGCCAAACAATTTTTTGCTCAAGCTCATCTGAAAATAGAAGATAAAAGTATTATCAAACAATTACAAAATGAAATCAGTGAGCAACCGGGGATTTGGATGATTAGAATTGATGATTTCAATGGAAATGTTTTGATATATACCACCGAAACACCTTATTTTACTTTGGATGAATTTAAGGCATTATTTGGAAGCTATGCGGATAAATTATTCTGCCCTTTTATCGGAGTCGTTCGACAAGATTTAATTAGACCTTTTCCATTTAAAGATTGTCAATAAATCGCTTTAATTTAAGAGTTTACGCATTAATTGTCAATCAGTTTGATGAGATATTGTTGTCAGACGAATACAGAAATGGGTGTTTTTTTACCAAGTTTCCTGGTGGCGGTGTCGAATATGGTGAAGGGATTTTTGATGCGCTTAAACGGGAGTTAGAAGAAGAAATCTCTCTGTCAATTGAGACTGCAACTTTTTTCTTTGTTAATGATTTTATTCAAGTCTCGGCATTCAGCGCTCAAGATCAATTGATTGCATTTTACTATCTAATAAAAATCAAAAAAACAGCAGTTAGCACGTCCAATTACCTGATTCCATTCTCGGAAGAAATTGAACGGCAACGATGGTGCCAAATTTCAACATTGAAACCGCAAGATTTAACGTTCCCAGTTGATCGAATTGTTCTTGAAAAATTTAAATCTGCTCAGTTATTTTCTGAGGTAATATAACCTACTTCTTGAAATTATCAGCAACAATTAAATCCTTTGTTCCGTGCGTCCACGAATAGAATCCTTCACCTGATTTAACACCTTTTTTGCCAGCAGTTACCATATTTACTAAAAGTGGACATGGCGCATATTTTGGATTTCCAAAGCCATTATGTAGAACTTGCAAAATTGCCAGACAAACGTCCAAACCAATAAAATCAGCTAATTGAAGTGGTCCCATCGGATGAGCCATTCCCAATTTCATAACCGTATCGATTTCCTCAACACCTGCAACGCCTTCATAAAGCGTGTAAATCGCTTCATTAATCATCGGCATTAGAATTCTGTTGGCTACAAATCCTGGGTAATCGTTTACTTCAACTGGTACTTTCGCTAATTTTCTAGAGGTTTCCATGATTAATTCAGTAACCTCATTAGAAGTGGAATAACCACGGATGATTTCAACCAATTTCATAACTGGAACCGGATTCATAAAATGCATTCCGATGACTTTATCAGCGCGATTCGTAACAGAAGCAATTTTTGTAATCGAGATGGAAGACGTATTCGTTGCCAAAATCACAGCTGGATCCGTAACTTCATCCAATTCTTTGAATATTTTTAGTTTTAAATCAATATTTTCTGTTGCTGCTTCAACCACCAATTGAACACCTACAACTCCTTCTTTAATCGAAGTAAAAGTGTTTAAATTATTCAATGTCGCCGATTTTTCTTCCTCAGTTAAAGAGCCTTTCGCAACTTGTCTATCCAAATTCTTCCCAATTGTTGCAATTGCCTTTTCCAAAGCTGGAGCAGACACATCGATCAAATTTACCTGATAACCAAATTGTGCGAATACGTGAGCGATACCATTTCCCATTGTTCCGGCACCAATAACAGCGACATTTTTCATTTTTTCGAGATTTAGATAGCAAATATAAACATTGTATCTTTGTCAAAGATGCCGATAAAACGAATTCGTAATCACCTCAAGACAGATTTCTTTAAGTCTCTAACCGTTCTATTAACAGGAACGCTAATTGCGCAGGCCATCGGGTACGCTATAGCACCCATACTGACTAGATTATACGATACTGCTGAAATGGGGGAGTTGGCACTGTACATGCGAATCACAGGGTTTGTGGCAGCCATGGCTACGTTACGTTATGAACAAGCAGTACCACTCCCCAAAAATGAAGGTCATTCTTATTTACTTTATCGATTATCTTTATTGATAGGTCTAATAGTGTTGTTTATAAGCGGATTAGTACTAGGCTTTTTTGTTCTTACCAGAGTGGCCCAAAAATTTGAATGGTGGTATATATTAATGACTCTTATTGGTTCAGCTTGTTTGATACTTATTAATTTAGGAACAAATTGGTCAATTCGAACAGGAACATTTTCCCTTATTTCAAAACAGAAAATTTACAATTCATTTATTTCTAATGGATTGAAATGGATTTTCGCCTTGTTCAATTGGAGTTATTTTGGACTCATTTTAGCAACAGTTTTGGGTTATGTTATTTCATCTTTCTCCTTTTTAAAGAACTTTACAAAAATACGAGCGAAATATAAAGGGTATGCATCTAAACGTAAAACCTATGCATTGATGAAAGAACACAAAGAATTCCCTTTGTTGAACCTTCCTCATGTTGTTGTTGATAATGGCCGTGATATGTTGGTAGCGACTCTTATTTTTGCATATTTTTCAGATAGTATTTTTGGGTCTTTCAGTCATTCGTATAATATGCTAAGAATTCCTATTATGTTAGTGGGCGTTTCTTTGAGTCAGGTATTTTATAATCAAGCAGTTGCAAAATTCAATAGCAAGGGAGAACTAAAGCCTTTATTTCAGAAAACTACCTTAATTCTTACTGCTATTAGTTTAATTCCTTTCACTGTACTCTATTTTTATGGTGAGCCTATTTTTTCATGGGTTTTTGGAAGCAATTGGGGAGATGCCGGACGATATTCAGAAACCATGTCATTTTGGTTGATGGTGAATTTTGTCATTTCTCCCGTTTCTTCATTACCGCTGATTTTAGGCAAACAGAAAATTGCTTTTTCTCTTGGGATTGTTAGTGCACTCATTCAAGTTATTCCTCTTTGGTTAATTCCAGAATTATACGGAAATTCAGAAGAAGTATTTGTAAAAACACTTGAAGTAATCTCCTATTCTCAAGCCGTTTGGTTGGTTTTCTCTTTTTGTGTATACTATAGATTTGTGACAATTTATGATACTAAACTTATGATCGCTTCATGAACGTAATATCTTCAAATTGGTTTTCTACTAATTCATTAGTTATTAAAAGAGAATACTCTCTTGTTGATGTCTTATTATTGAGTTTGGCGTTTTTATCTGTACTATTTATTCCAAGTATTAAGATTAATGATGGCCTTTTTCTAGGGGTTGACGAGTTGCTTGTTACGCTAATGGGAATAAGGCTTTTACAGCGCGGTGTTGTTTGGATAGATAGGTTTATATGGGTAATAATTTTCTTATCAAGTATTATTTTGGTTTCAATTTTAGTGAATCCAAATTATAAGGATTATAGAGAGTATTTGGAAATTCATAAGCTTGTAAAAATTGCAATTCTGTACATATTTACATGCTGGGTCACTTGTCAAGGTATAGCCAAACGAACAATTGTTAAAATGGTTTTATTTACTTTTCTCGGAATAGTGGCATTTAATGTGTTGCATTTATTCAATGTCTTTTATTTTAATGAGTTTATCACAATTTTATACGATACTGATGGTAGGGATGTAATGAACTTTGGTAAAAATTCGATTGGAGGACCAGGACCAAAGCGAATAGTAGGGACTATGGGAAATCCTAATATTAATGCAATACTATTTCTATTCTATTTTGCTTTTTTTTCGTTTCTGCAAGTTGAAGACCAGAAGGAACATAGCGATTGGAAAGTGCTTTCAAAACGAAGTATTCAACTTTTATTTCTTTTGAGTATGCTTTTTATCATTCTTTGTCAATCGAGAACTGGTTTAGCGGCTCTTGCTGTTATTTATTTCTTGGGTATTTGGTTGCGAAGTCCAAATTGGAAGGAAGTTCTTATGGAAATATCATGTGTTCTAGGATTTTTTGGAATATCTTCTTACCTCGACACTGTTTCTTTAAACTATTTATCCAATACAAAACCTCAATTGCAAGAAAACAATTCATTGGCAGTTCGAATTAAAATATGGGGTGAATTAATAGGTTTATGGCTGAAACAACCATTCTTCGGATATGGTCCGAACAAGGCTTTTGTCTACCGTGCCCAACTTCACCCTGAAAATGAATTTGTATTTTATTTGTGGCGTTATGGGATTCAAGGGTTACTCGGATTTTTGGCTCTATTAACTTTTCCTTTTTTATTTTTATTCAAAAAAATAAAGGAATTTTCTTTCGTATATTTTGTTTTAATTATAGTTGCAATCGTCGCTCTAATGAATAATCCGCTAGCCAATCCAAAAATAAGTGTTCTTTTTGCGATGATTCTCGGTTTTTCCGTTGCAGTTTTTTTTAATTTTAAATCAAAAAACGAATAAGTTGATGAGCAACATTTGGGATAAAATTAGTTACAGGTTAGCAAAAATAAATCAATTTATCTCCAAACCTAGGATGCTTTCTTACAAGCGGAATTTTCAAAAGGTGAAAGCAATTGGGTTAAGAATTGGGAATACAACCTTTATAGATAGCCCTAAAAATCTTTTTCTTGAAGATTTAGTTTATATAGGACATCACAATTTTATTGAAGCTAGTAACATAATTAAAATTGGAAAGGGATGTCAAATAACTTCTTTTGTATCCATGACGACACATTCAAGTCACCAATCCATAAGACTTTACGGAGCCCATTACGCCAAAATAACTGAGCATGTTGGATATGAAAAAGGACCTGTCGAAATTGGAGCGTTTTCTTTTGTAGGTCCGTTCAGCGTAATAATGCCGAACACCAAAATCGGAAAAGGTTGTGTAATAGCTGCCCATTCTTATGTTAAAGGGGAGTTCCCTGATTATTCCATCATTTCCGGAAATCCTGCGAAAATAGTCGGGGATACAAGAGAGAAGGATGCAGATTATTTAGAAAGTCATCCAGATCTTAAGCAATTCTATATGAGTGAACAATGATCAAATTGCTTGTAATTAGCTCGAATTCAATTCATACCTTCAATTTTATTGAATTGGTAGCTTCACGTTTTGACCAAATCTTGCTGCTAACGAATAAAAGAAACACGGATTACAAGGTGCCTCAAGAAACAGCTGATTTTCATTTTTCTCCGCTCACATTGCTCAAAACTCCAAGGAAAATTCGCGAAATCGTAAATAACTTCAAGCCTACTCATATCCATGTGCATCAAGCCAATAGCTATGCATTTTACACCGTATTAGCCTTAGGGAAGAGGAAAAACATGGTGTTGACAGCTTGGGGCAGTGATATTTTTATTTTACCGAAGCGTAGTTTATTTTGGAAAAAAATAGTTCAATTCTCGGTTAATCGCTTTTCATTTCTTACTGCAGACTCCCAACATTTAGCTGATGAAATGCAAAAGCTCCGTAATTCAAATGATTCAAAAATTAGTATTGTAAATTTTGGAATTGAATTATACCCAGTTAGCAACGAAAAAGAACCTATTTTCTACTCTAACCGATTGCATAAACCGCTATACAGAATTGACAAGATCATCGAAGGCTTTCATAAGTTTATTGCCAATAACGATGATCAAAAATGGAAGCTAGTCATTGGTGCTACCGGAGACCAAACCGAAAATTTAAAGCAACAAGTTATTGGATTAGGATTGTCAGATCGAGTTGAATTCGTAGGTTGGTTAAATGCTGAGACGAATAGGGCTTGGTACGCACGATCTACTTTTTGGTTATCACTTCCAATGTCGGACGCAACAAGTATTAGTCTTTTGGAAGCAATGGCGTATGGTTGTGTTCCCATTTTATCGGATTTGCCCTCTAACAAAGAATGGGTAGAACCTGGTGTGAACGGTTTGATTATTAGCGACCTCGAATTAGTAGGAAATTATTTACCGAAAATAAACTCGGTTGACGTAAAAAAAGCAAATCTTATAAACAAGGAAATCATTCAACAAAGAGGAACTAAAGAGGCCAACAGACAAAAATTCTTTGATATTTACGATCAAATTTCACGATGAGAAAAATTCATATTTGTCATATAACGACTGTTCACAAAGATGGCGACGTTCGAATCTTTCACAAAATGTGTTGTTCTTTGGCAAAAGATGCCAGTTTCCAAGTATCATGTATTCTTCCAAATGTGGAAAACAGAACGGTTGAAAACGTACGAATCGTAAGTTTTAATGCTGAAATAGAAAATAGACGCAAGCGAATTAGCGAGGCGGGAAAAAAAGCGCTCTCAACAGCTTTAAAATTAAAAGCAGACATATACCATCTTCACGATCCAGAACTGCTCAGAATCGCTTTAAAATTGAAAAAAAAGACCAATTCAGTAGTTGTTTTCGATTCTCATGAGGATGTTCCCCAACAAATTCTCGACAAATTTTGGATTCCAAGTTATCAACGCCGATTAATTTCATGGGCATATTCACGTTATCAACGATTTGTGTGCGCGAGAATTGATGGTGTTATTTCAGTTACGCCAATTATTTGCCAAAAATTCAAGACCTACCAAAAAAATGTTGAGCTCGTAGCCAATTTTCCGGATCTCAGCGAGTTGGAAGGTTACGAAAAAAGTTCATTTAGTCGGACCATTTGCTACGTTGGTGGAATATTTAAAACTAGAGGAATTATCGAATTAATTAAAGCGATTGAAAACATTGATGTTAGGTTATTATTGGCGGGGACTTTTGAGTCTGATGAACTTGAAGCAGAGGTACGCTCATTACCTGGCTGGGGTAAAGCAGTATTCTATGGTCATGTTGGAAGAAATGAAATTGTTAAAATATTGAAAAAAAGTGAAATAGGAATAGTTACTTTATATCCTACTTCAAGTTATTTAGAGGCTTATCCCATAAAAATGTTCGAATACATGGCAATGAAAAATGCTGTTTTGGCAAGTGATTTCCCTATTTGGCGGTCGATTGTTGAAGGAGCCGATTGTGGTGAACTTGTCAACCCCCTTGAGGTTGAAGAAATCACAGGAAAGTTAAAAGATATGTTGGATAACCCCGATAAAACCAGAGCTCAGGGTGCTAATGGAGAGGTTGTTGCAAGGCAAACTTACCAATGGAGTCGTGAATATGAGAAATTAAAAGCATTCTATTTACGGCTCATAAATCACCCTAAATGAGAATAAAGCGCTTGTTTAGTTTACAACTGAATCTATCACTAGCTGATCTTGGTTTAGCTTGGATTATTTTCTTTTCACTCAATTTTCCAAAAGTTGTTCCAGTGGGATTCATGCTCTTACTTATTTCTTTGTTTCGGAAGGGGAAAATGACCTCTATTTTTCCATCAAAAAATGAAATTCTTACACATCCGATTACCTGGTTTTTAATTTATTATTTACTTTTAGTAATTGGGCTTATATATTCTGAAAATAAGCAATTTGGATTTGATAAGTTGGAAAATAAACTAACCTTTTTAATTTTGCCATTATTGTGGAAAAATCTTATCATTAATAGATCTAAAGAACAATGGAAATTATTTTTCATTGGTAGTGCTGTAATTTCTCTTTTAATTTGTGACTCAATTGCACTTTTTAAATTCTCTACAAATGATCATTTAGCACTGGACAATATTTTTTTCGGGCAACAATTTACATTGATTCATCGCGGTTATTATGCTTGTTATCTTATAATTGCAAGTGTTTTTCTTTTGGATATAATTAAACAAAAAGTTGAAGCTAAGTATTTTATATTATTGTTAATCATATATTTAGGATTGATACAAACAGCTTCTAAGGTTGGGGTCATGTGTATGGTGTTGGTATTATTTGTTTACATCATGCATTTCATTTTTATTCAAAAGCTAAAGGTAGGTTGGTTATTGTTATTGAGCTGTGCTGTTGGGTTGTTTTTGATCAACACTTTTGAAAACCCAATGAAAAAGAGAATTGAAATTGCACTTTCTGCCGATTCGAATGTCCCCTTGGAAAATAATAAATCTATTGAAAGTAATGCGGCTAGAATTTTAATGTGGAATGCATCTATGAATGTTTGGAAAGAAAATTTTTTTATTGGAACAGGAACCGGTGATTACAATGACGAGCTTGTTGCTTACAACAAATCAATGAATAACCTGGGTGTAGTGAAAGAAGAATTAAATTCTCACAATCAATTTTTAAACACGGCGGTTCAATTGGGAATGATTGGTTTGATTGTTCTTTTGATGTTATTTTTTTCGTCCTTTCTTAATTCGGAAAAACAGCTTTGGCAAAATTTAGTCTTGTTCGTTTTATTTATCAATTTTTTAGTGGAATCCTTCATCGAAACTCAAGCGGGGATAGTTCTTTTTTGTACGATACTACTTTTGTTTTTCACACAAAACAAAGAAGTCGAAATTTCAAAAATGGATGCTAAATGAAGGTGCTTTTTTTAACCCAATATTATCCCCCTGAAATTGGAGCGCCTCAAAATAGGTTGCATGAATTGGCTGTGCGATTAAGAGCTCATGGGGTTGAGGTGGAAGTCCTAACTGCGCTCCCAAACTATCCAAAAATGGAAGTTCAAGAGGCGTACAAAAATGGAAATAACAGAGAAGAAATTATTGATTCAATTCCAGTTTACCGATCGTGGATTTATGTTTCAAAATCAAAAGGAATCATTTCTCGTTTATTAAACTACTTCAGTTTTGTATGGTCATCATACTGGCGTGGCAGAAAATTAGGGAATTATGATTTTTTACTAGTGGAGAGTCCGCCGCTATTTTTAGGTTATACTGCTATTCGTTTAGCTAAAAAAATGAAGGCAAAACTGATTTTCAATGTGAGTGATCTTTGGCCTGAAAGTGCTGAAAAATTAGGGATTGTAACAAATAAACGCTTATTAAAACTTGCCTATAACCTTGAGGCAAAATGTTACCGAAGTGCAAACTTGATAACGGGTCAAACAGAGGGTATTGTTAACGATATTAAACATAGGTTTCCGAAAGCTTCCTTGTATTGGTTGCCCAATGGTGTCGATGTCGATTTTTACGACCCGGATAAGGTGAAATCAACTAATTTCAGAGGTGATCATGGATTTACTCAACATGATGTTTTGTTTTTTTACGGTGGGATTCTTGGTTACGCGCAAGGACTTGAAGTAATAGTGCATGCCGCCGATGAATTAAGAGATCAGGTGAACATTCAATTTATCATTCAAGGTTCTGGTCCAGAAAAAGAAAAGTTAATTAAACTGAAAGAGGACTTGAAGTTGAACAATGTTCATTTCCTCGATCCGGTTTCAAAGTCAGAGATGCCAGGAATTGTTAAAGCAGTTGATGTGGCGCTAGTGCCCTTGAAAAATCTACCCTTATTTCAAGGAGCAATGCCATCCAAAGTTTTTGAGGCGCTATCGATGAAAAAGCCATTACTCTTGGGTGTGGATGGTGAAGCACGTAATCATTTTATCGAAAAAGCTGAGGCTGGATTATTCTTTGAGCCTGAGAATTCGAAAGAACTGGCGAAACAAGCGAAAATTCTGGCCTTGGATGCGTCCAAAAGACAAATCATGGGGGAAAATGCACGAAAGTATGTAGAAGTACATTTTAACAGAAATAAACTAGCAGCAAGCTTTCTAGAGAAATTAAAAGAAATTCAAAAACCATAAGTTCAAGCCTATGCAAGTTTGTGTGTATTGCGCAAGTAGCGCTAAAATTGATTCCATTTATTTTGATGCAACATCTAAATTGGCAAAAGAGTTTGTAAAACATGATGTAGCCGTTGTTTTTGGTGGAGGTTCATCGGGCTTGATGGGGCAGCTAGCAGATTCAGTTTTGGCTAACGGAGGCAAAATTAAAGGAATAATGCCTCAATTCATGAATGAAGTAGAATGGGGGCATAAAGGCGTTTCTGATTTTGTATTTACACAGAGTATGCACGAACGCAAAGCAAAGTTTTTGGAGGGAACCGATGCCTTGGTCGCATTACCTGGTGGAGTGGGTACATTTGAAGAGTTATTCGAAGCAATTACGTTGAAAAAGCTTGGACAATTCACGAAGCCTATTGTTGTATTAAATACCAAAAACTATTTTGAGCCATTTAGAAAGCTCATGCAACATGCCTGCGATGAAGGATTTATGGGAGTTGAATACATGGAGAGTTTTGAACTCGTATATGAACCTGAAGAGGTACTGCCGACAATTATAAAAATGGCAAATTGGACCAAAGGATTGCTTGACGCAGGAAAGTATAGGCATTAATCATTTTTACTACTTTTGTTCTCATGATTCCATTTTCTCCTCCTAGAATTGACCAACGCGTCCTAGATGAAGTTAATCAAGCCTTATTAAGTGGTTGGATTACAACTGGACCAAAAACCAAATTGTTTGAAAAGAAAATCACGGAATATTGTGGTTGTAAAACCACGGTAGCAGTAAATTCTTGGACGGCAGGAATGGAAGTATTTCTTAGGTGGTGGGGTGTAGGAGAAGGAGATGAAGTAATTATCCCCGTTTACACGTACTGTGCTAGTGCAAATGTTGTTATTCATACCGGCGCAAAACCTGTGATGGTGGATATTAGTTCAGATGACTTTAATATATCATTGGAAAAAATTAAAGCAGCCATTACCCCACGAACCAAGGTGATTATGCCCGTTGACATTTCAGGATACCCTTGTGATTATAACGCTATTTATACTATTGTTGAGGCTGCTAAAAGTATTTTTACAGCCAAAAATGATAATGAGCGTAAATTGGGTAGAATTTTAATTGCTGCCGATGCTGCGCATAGTTTTGGTGCTACGTATGACGGGAAAAGAAGTGGTGCTTTAGCTGATGTTACTTGTTTCTCTTTTCACGCAGTGAAAAACTTGACAACGGCCGAGGGAGGTGCTGTTTGCTTCAATCTACCTAATACCTTTGATCACGATGAAATTTACAAGGAGTTTTGTATTAAAATTTTACATGGTCAATCGAAAGATGCGTTAGCAAAAACAGTTAAAGGGGCTTGGCGCTATGATGTGCTCGAGCCGGGATTTAAATGTAATATGACTGATTTGCAGGCCGCAATCGGTCTGGTAGAACTCGAACGATACGAAGAGAATTTAGAAAGAAGAAAACAAATTTTTGAGGCTTATGATGCGGCCTTTAAACCAGAAAATTGGGCAATTACTCCCGTTTATATAAGCTTCAATCGAGAAACTTGCTACCATCTGTATTTGTTGAGAATCGCAAATGTATCCGAAGCGCAACGCGACGCAATCATTCAAGAGATTTTTGAGCAAGATGTTGCGGTGAATGTTCATTTTCAGCCCTTACCTCTCTTGACTGCATACAAGGAAAGAGGTTATTCAATCGACGATTATCCTGAGGCCTATTTAAAATATGCCGCTGAAATTTCTCTTCCTGTTTATTTCAACTTATCCGATGACCAAGTAAATACTGTAATACTTGCCGTTAAAAATGCGGTCAAATTGGTGTTAGGATAATTTAAGTTTTTCTCTTTGAAATATTGAATCCTAAAATTGCCATAGGAAAATAAGCTAGGATTAAATCTATGGAATCAAACCAAAGTGGCGAAGGTAAAATCATTACCATATAAAACCCACCGGCAAAAAATAGTCCAGCAATCAACAAAGGAAAAAATAACTTTTTTGCCTTAGCAAAATAGGTGTAAAAAATGACACCAATTAAGGTGCCTAGTGAGTGTGATAAGAAAGGAAATAGGTAGTGTTTCGTTTCCATTTCTGACATTGCTTTCGCTACGTCTTCAGCATTATTCATGTCATAGCCTTCAGGAGGTGGTATTAGTTCCATCCCAATAGTTAATATTAACGAATTGAAAGCTGCGCCTATTACTATCGAAACAATAAAAAGAAATACTGATTTCATTTGGTAATTTCAACAAAAATATGGAAATAACCTTTTACTTACCACTCTCTTATCCATTTCAATTTAGAAACTCTCGCATTGGTATAAGGAAAAACAACTTTGCGAAAAATGGGGTAGAGTATTCGCGTGAAAAATCGAGCTGTTTTGTAAATCTTACCTATTTGCCAAGTAACTGAAATGTGCTGAACGCCATCCTTTGTGAGAACAACATAATTTTTTGAATAGTAAGTTGGCAAAACATCGAGTACTCCATCTGGACCAGGGAATTCATGCAAGACTCTGACGTGGGATAAATTACTGGATTTTTTTTCAAAGTGCTTTCGGAGTTTCTTCCATCTTTTGTGTTTTATGCACGAGCAAAAGTTACAATTATTTGAACATGTTTTACTTAAGAATAAATTAGTATTGAAATCATCTTTTTGCATGTGAATGGTAGTGTAATTTGAATATATTCCTCCAAGTGGTAATTCAAGTCGATTCAATGAATCGGGAGCAAATTGGCCTTTCTCTCGGTGATAGAAAAAATGTTGCGAAAGTGGCTCTGAGTATGGATCATAATGAACGAGTACTTCGTAATCTTGAATGGCAAGATTTGGAACTTGATACGATGATTCAATATGTTTTAATTGATTTTTGCGATCATTCAGAAATATGGGGAACGTATATGATTCATAAGGATCTAAATTTATAATACTTGGGTATCCTCGATAAAGTGACGTATCCATTTCCAATTCGATGGGATCGGTATAAACCTGCTCATAAAAGTCGCCTGAGGAAGGAAAGATACCAGAACCAGAACTTATAACTTTATACCATTCTAATTGAATGATGCGCTTTCCTCGGTTTTGTGAAGACGGAATAACGATGGCATGCCGAATCGAGTCAAGATTGGTAAAAACTACATTCCATTGAATGATATTTTTTGTGTTTACCGATGTAGTAACTGGTTTTAGCTCTATGGAAAGATAAATCGGACGAAGGTTTGCGAATGAATTTTCTTTGATGAAAGCAACAAATAAGAAAATTAAAAATGTTTTTTTCATCGAGAGTTAATCATTGAACATTTTGGGATAGCGAGGAGCATTTTCTACCAATTTATTCCATTCTTTCCAGGTGTAATAACGATTTTCAAATTCTAGTTCCCCATCGGAATAAATAATGAGTTGCGCATTTTGGCCATTTTCCGAATAGGATACGCGAGCATAACAATCCTTCATTTCTGTAATTGAAAGTGAGGATTCGTTTGCTCGAGGATAAGGATAGTCAATTTCTATTCCTCGATAATTCTGTTTTCCTTCTAATTTCTGATAAAAAAAGGATGCATGTTCACCTAAAAATTTCTGTATTAAATAATACGTCAAATAATCTTTCAATTTAATTTCACCCTGATATAAGCCATTTTCAACGTTAACATCCAACTTCCAATTTAAACTATCCATAATGTGCAATAAGGATTTAACGCGAACATTTGATGTGTCTCGTCTTTCAAGCCCAATGTAATACACTTGTGGCAATTGAAAAATCAATGCGGGAGTTTCAACCTTTTCCAATTCGAAAGATTGACCTTCTTTTTCAAGAGCTTTATGAGCCATTACAACCCAATAAGCAATGGAATCTCGCTTTAGTAGCATTTCCTCCCACGATTTAAAAGGGGCAGATTGCGGAATCTGCGCATTGGCATTTAACCTAAATTCGTTTTGCTCCTTAGAGCTGAATTTATCCCATGAGATTATGTCCTTTTTATTTTCAGAGCAACCAAAATTGTATTTTTTGGAATAGATAATTGCTCCATTGGAATTTTGGATTTTCCATTCGCCATTCCGAATCCCTTTATGATAAGTTCCTGAAGTAAGATTTAAAGATAGTGTATCTAGTTCAATTAAGTTGCCATTTAGTTTATTATCTAAATATTCTTTTTTCGAAAATAAAATGCCGGTTGAACTGTAGTGCTCATCAATTTTTAAATTGTTATCAATATCCACTTTGAGTTTTATTCCTCCGGAATTGTAATAGTGTATTGATTTTTGATGAATTTCCTTTAGACGATTGGTGGAAGTGTTTTCCGATATTAATATTCCTAACGAATTCCAGGATTTATATTGATCAAATCGTGTGTTTTCTTTCCAATATCCATGTCGATAGCGTTCCATTTGACCATTCGGAAAATAACTCACAAAATTGGTGTCTGCATTTGGCGCATTATTTAGAATAGACTTTAGTTGAAGATTGTCATAGTAGAGTTTCTCGTACTGCAAATAGTTATGATTTTGCCAATTACTTTGTGTTCCATTCGAATAAATAGCATACCTTAATGTCTTTCCATTCTCATTCCATTTCGTGAGAATTCGTCTATTTTCCGCGTCTATATATTTTTCTTCAATTTTAATTCCAACATCATTCCAAGTTGTTTCCGTAGTTGGAGCAAATGGATTAATAGCATTTTCATCGTGAACAGATAATTGAATCAAACGCCCCTTTTCATTGTAAACAACCCAATTTCCCACCTTTAGATTATGACGATACGTTCCTTTTTCATGCACTTGTCCATTGTAATGATAACTGATCCATGAACTATCGAGGTTTCCCTCTTTGTAAGTTCCCATAGATTTTAATTTCCCATTTGCATGAAATTCTCTCGATAGACCATCTAACAAATGAATAGCATCTTGACGATAAGTGGAAAGTGTGTTGTAATATTGTTCTCGAACAAGATTTCCTTTTTCATCAAATTCTTCGTGTTTACCGTAGGGAACAATTAAACTGGTATAGCCGAATGTATCAATAGTGTGAGGTGGGTGTTCTTTCAAGTGAAACGAATCAATTTCTGAAAATTTAATAAAGGCATATTCTTTTCGAAAGCGCAAAGGTCCGTTGTGATGATATTCAGTTATTATACTTCTTCTACGTTTATCCTTGTCTAAATAGAATCGCCAATGATTCACTAAAATTCCTTTTTCATTAAACTCCTCCATTGTTCCGAGTTCGTTTCCAATAATCGGATTATGATTCATTTTGGTTCGAACGCGCTTTTGTTCGGATTGATATTGATTGAAAAAATTAAGTTCCTCTTCAACTAAAAGTCCATTTTTAAAAACCCGCTTTTCATATATTTTACCATTTTCACTAATCTCACAAATACCATCTCTCGGTGTTCGCATGTCATCTTGGTAAAAGGTAGAGAATAAATAATGACTTCCTTTTTTGTTGTAATAATTAAAATTACAGCGTTGACCAAAGAGCCCAAAAGTGATTAATGAAGCTAAAATAAGTAGTAGAAATTTCACTTTCAAATCTACAAGTTAATTCTTGATTGGTTCATTAATATACTAAAAACTTTATTAGTAAACAATAGTAAAAAGATTAAAAAATAACCATAAATTAGATTAAAAATAAATCAAAATGTTAGTAAAAACTTTTTCGTCAACGGTATTCGGAATTCAAGCTACCACCATAACAATAGAGGTTAATTTGGGAATTGGGATAAATTTTTACCTAGTTGGGCTACCAGACAATGCTGTTAAAGAAAGTCAACAGCGCATAAAAGCAGCCTTCGCAAATAATGATTTAAAATTTCCCGGAAGAGAAATCACAGTAAATATGGCTCCTGCAGACATTAGAAAAGAAGGTTCTGTCTACGATTTACCCATTGCCATTGGAATTTTGGCTGTAAGTGGACAAGTTGAATGTCAGAAATTGACAGATTACATTATGATAGGAGAATTGTCTTTAGACGGTTCTTTACAATCGACAAAAGGAGTTTTGCCAATAGCCATTCAAGCAAAGAAAGAAGGTTTTAAAGGTATAATCGTCCCAAAAGAAAATGCATTAGAGGCCGCAGTAGTTGATGGAATAGAAGTTTATGGGGCAACCTCAATTACGCAAGTAATGGACTTTCTTAATGGGAAGAAAGGTGCAATGGAACGAATTGAGCACGAGAAGGATGTTTTCACTACTGAAGAAGATAATCTTTCAATGGTAGATTTTGAGGAAGTTAAAGGTCAACATATGATTAAGCGTGCATTTGAAATTGCTGCGGCGGGATCACATAACATCATGCTTATTGGACCTCCAGGCGCTGGTAAATCAATGCTTGCCAAGAGATTGCCAACAATTTTACCACCTATGACCTTGTCGGAAGCATTAGAAACCACCACAATTCATAGCGTCGCAGGAAAAATGAAATCCTGTGCCGGACTAATAAAGTCGCGTCCATTCAGAAAGCCTCATCATACAATTTCAGACATAGGGTTAATCGGTGGAGGAAGCCATCCACAACCTGGTGAAATTTCATTAGCACATAATGGCGTTTTATTTTTAGACGAACTACCGGAATATAAACGACAAGTTTTGGAGGTCTTGAGACAACCATTGGAAGATCGCAGTGTAAATATTTCACGGGCAAAATTTTCTATTGACTACCCTGCAGGATTTATGTTAGTTGCAGCTATGAATCCTTGTCCATGCGGGTATTATAACCATCCTGAAAAGGAGTGCGTATGTGGACCAGGGGTCGTTCAGCGTTATTTGAATAAGATTTCAGGACCTTTAATGGATAGAATCGATTTGCATGTAGAGGTTACACCCGTGAAATTTGATGAATTAACGGCTAAAATACCCTCAGAGAAAAGTGATGAAATTCGAAAAAGAGTTGTCATTGCAAGAGAAATTCAAAAAAAAAGATATGGTAACAGAGAAGGAATTCATGCCAATGCCCAAATGAATAAAAAAGAAGTTGAAAATTATTGTCAATTAGACGAAGTTTGTCTTAACATTTTAAAAAGTGCAATGCAAAAATTAGGTTTATCGGCAAGAGCCTATGATAGAATTATCAAAGTGGCGCGAACCATTGCTGACTTAGATGCCTCGGATAGAATTAGACCTCACCATTTAGCTGAAGCAATTCAATACAGGAGTTTGGATAAAAACATGAATTCAGTTTCTCTTACCAAGCCTGTCTTGGTCTGATTCAGAAATTAAATATATCTTTAAACAAAAAAATCTATGAAATTTTTGTTTTCGGTAATTATATTTTCAACTGCACATTTTTTTTTAGCTCAATATCAAGTTGGTCATACCACGATAACTTTCAACGATCCGGCACGAACAGGTGGATTTGGTTCAGGTGGTGGAGCGGGAAGACAAATACAAACAGAGGTATACTATCCTTCAACTACTGCTGGTGATAATGTGGCAGTTGCATCAGGTCAATTTCCAGTTATAACCTTTGGACATGGCTTTGCAATGGCTTGGGATGCTTACACGAATATTTGGCAGCATTATGTTAACCGTGGTTATATTTTAGCTTTTCCGAGAACCGAAGGCGGATTGATACCAGGACCGAGTCATGGTGATTTTGGGACTGATTTAAAGCAGGTTTCGGATAAAATGCTGGCTCTGAATACGAATGCAAATTCTATTTTCAGCGGAAAAATTCTTCAAAAAGCAGCCATTATCGGGCATTCCATGGGAGGAGGAGCGAGTTTTTTAGCAGCTGCTAATAATGCGAATATTGAAACTGTAATTGGTCTAGCACCTGCAGAAACAACCCCTTCAGCTATTGCAGCGGCCTCAAATGTATCGGTTCCGGCTTTAGTTTTTTCCGGAAGCGCAGACGGCGTAACACCTCCCGCAGATCACCACATTCCAATTTATCAAGGATTAACAAGCTCATGCAAAAGTTTCGTTTCGATTACGGGTGGAGCACATTGCTATTATGCTAATACCAATTTCAATTGTGATTTTGGAGAAGGAACTTCTTCCCCAAATATTTCAATAACACGAGCTGAACAACAAACGGCTACTTATGCTTTTCTTGATCCTTGGTTAGATTTCAAATTAAAAGGAATTTGCAACGCTTATGAAGCATTTCTGTTAGCAATCCAATCTCAACCTGGAACTGTAAATGAAACGATTTGCCCTTCTTTACCCACAGTGACAATTATAAACGATCCAAATCAAGGTTCAGGTGTTTACTGTTCTTCCCTTCAGGGTAATTCATATCAATGGTATATGGATAATCAGCCCATTGTTGGTGAAACGTCTCAATGCTACAACATACCTGTAGATTTGGGTGCCACTTACCAAGTTGAGGTGTTTTTTGAAAATGGCTGTGTATTAAGTCAGCCTATTACTTTCGAAAGTGGATTGGAAGAGGTAAATCAATTTCACGTTCAGGTGTATCCAAATCCAGCTGAAGGGTTTATTAATTTTAAAGCAATTGATGTAATAGAATCAATTGAAATTATCGACTTTTTTGGGCAACTTTTATTAGCGAAAGAAACAAATCAGACATCATTCAAACTTGATGTATCAGATATTTCTGGAATTTATTTTGTAAAAATTAATTTTGGAAATCAATTTATATTCGAACGAATAAAAATTAATTAGTTAAAGTTACTTAGGCATTCCTCTCTCGCTTTTTTAGTGAATTCAACAAATTCAGGATAACTAGTACCGTTAGCCATGCCATTTTCAATTTCCGTAAACTGCTCTAAGGTGAAATTGGATTGGATTTTATCTAAAACGCATGAACAGAATTCTTGATTACTTCCGTTTTGCATGCATGCATTCATGAAATTTTGAACCAAATCAGCGGGATATGCACTCGTATTTGAAACTTCTTCGAAAGAATTTTCTTTAATTAAGGCAGTAGACATAGGAATTACACGAATTGTATTCAGTAATTCATCACACATATGAATATCAACAGGAGAGTTATTAAATACAAACTTAGATAATTCTAACGTGAAATTTTTGAAAATTTCGATATACTCTGGGTCTTGCTCGATTCCTTTTTTCACCACCATCCGAAATTCATAAGTCTTACCGTTTTTGTTCAATTGGACAGTTTTTTTCTCTCCATCGATAGATTCAGATTCAATTAAAAATTTTACCATTCGATTTGCTTCTTCCTCTGTGACTTTTTCAGTATAAAATAGTTGTAAACCATTTTTATTAATTTGTTTGCCGTATTTTTTTTCTAATGCCTCTTCTTCATTAGTCGAACAACCCAATGCAATTAAGAAAATAATTGTTAAGTGTAAAAATAATCTGTTTTTCATGCTTCTATTTTTGACGAAAGTATGAAAATATTTATTGTTATGAAATTACGTGAATTATAATTAATTTCCTTTCATAACTTATTCGTAATTTCGAGGCGACTATGAAAATGAAAAACCTATTCTTAATACTCTTTTTTACATCCATTAACATAATTTATGCTCAGGATTTTGTCATTCGGGGTTTTATTTATGACAAAGCCAATGGGGAACCAATGCCCTATGAAAAAGTAAAACTTTTGAAATCAGATTCCACAATTGTAGCAGGCGCACAAACTGATTTAAATGGATTTTTCCAAATACCAAAACTTGAAAAAGGTAAGTACATCGTAAAAATTGACATTCCCTCCTACGATTTAACAACTTTGAATGTAGAGATTACTTCGGCCAAGAAAATTTACGATACGCGCTTCGAATTAGTTAAACGAGAAATAGTCAAAGAATTTAAGGAAATTAAACTTAGTGCAGAGCAACAACGAAAAAAAACAGATCCTGATGTATCAAAAATAAGGTTGGATAAAAAAGGTATTGAAAGAATACCAAGTTATGGAGCAGAGAGCGATGTTCTTAACGGTCTTGCCGTTACTCCAGGGGTTGTGACTACAGGAGATCAAGGAGGTCAATTATATGTAAGAGGAGGAACGCCAATTCAAAATAAAATTCTTTTGGATGGCATGACAATTTATAATCCATTTCATTCTATTGGATTCTATTCTATTTTTGAAACGGAACTAGTTAAGAATGTTGACATTTTTACGGGAGGTTTTGAGTCTAAGTATGGAGGGAGAATTTCTTCCGTTATGGACATCACTTATAGAGATGGGAATAGACAAAAAGTTGAAGGTAAGGTTTCCGCTTCACCTTTCTTAGCAAAGATGGTGTTGGAAGGGCCATTGGGTAAAAAAGTAGGCACTTCACCTCGGACAGGGTCGTACATTTTCTCTGCGAAGCACAGTCTTTTGGACTACACATCTAAATCATTATATCCAGGAATAAATCAAGGAAATGGTTTACCATTTAATTTTACTGATTTATACGGAAAAGTTACGCTAAATTCATCAGATGGTTCTAAAATAAGTGCATTTGCCTTTTACAATACGGATTCTGTTAATTACAGTGTGGCTGATTTAAATTGGCAAGCTGCCGGAGGAGGAGTGAATTTTCTGATGGTACCTGTAGGTTCTCCCATATTTATTCGTGGTCACGTTAATGGAAGTTCCTTTACGACTACTTTTCAAGAGGTGGGTGCAGAACCTAGAACTTCAAGCATTGGAGGTTTTGATCTTGGTTTTGATTTCAGTTACTTCTTAAAAAACGAAGGGGAAATGAATTATGGTTTTAATTTTAATGGATTTAATACAAACTTTACTACTTATAATGAATTACAGCGCAAAATTGAGGCTGTAAACTTTACCACTGAAATAGGTGCCTATGTGAATTTCAGAAAAATTTGGCTTCGATGGGTACTGCAACCGGGACTGAGGGCTCAAGTATATGCATCCTTGGGTACTGTTTCAGTAGAGCCAAGATTGGCAGTCAAATATAACCTTAACGAAAAATTCAGGTTAAAATTATCTGGTGGTAGATTTTCTCAAAATTTTACCTCTGCAAGTTCAGATAAAGACATTGTAAATCTTTTCAACGGATTACTTTCTGCTCCAACGAATGTACAAGAGAATTTTGTGAATGAATTTCAACAAGTAAAAAATACGAAAAATGGTTTACAATATGCATGGCACGCTATTGTTGGTGGAGAATATGATTTAAGTCGCAATATTTCATTAAATATTGAAGGATATTATAAATACTTCACTCAACTCAGCAACATCAATCAAAATAAACTATACGATGACATTGCACAATTTGCAACAGTTGATGATGTGTTTAAAAAGGATTTTATCCTCGAATCAGGACAGTCATATGGCGTGGATGTTCTAATAAAATACAGTAAAGATCGTCTTTTTTTATGGGGAGTGTATTCACTTAGTAAATCCACTCGTTGGGATGGTTTTATTTCATATTTTCCAGTTTTCGATCGTCGACATAACGTGAATTTAGTGGGTTCCTATTTATTGGGAAAAGATAAATCTTACGAAATAAGTGTTAGATGGAATTTAGGATCGGGCCTACCTTTCACACCAACTGCAGGTTATTATCAAATGGTTAATTTTCAAGGAGGAGTGACCACGGATTACACAAATGAAAATCCAAATGACGTTACTACGTTACTTGGCGATTTCAATAGCAAAAGATTACCCTATTACCATCGTTTGGATTTTACCGCGAAAAAGCGCGTTAAATTTAAAAATAAGTCAGAAATGGAAATTGTCCTAAGTGTAACCAACGTATACGATAGAAACAACATTTTCTATGTAAACAGAGTAACAGGTGAAGAGATTTATCAATTTCCGGTTCTTCCAAGCTTTGGAGTGAATTATAAGTTTTAACGTATGGCAGAGATCGTTGGGTTTCGGGCAATTAGACCTACGCGAGATAAGGTGCATTTGGTTGCTACACGACCGTATTACACATATAAGAATAACGTTTTAAAAGCTAAACTTGAGGATAATCCTTTTACATTTCTTCATATCATAAATCCTGAATTTGGGAAAGCAAATAAAACAAAAGCAAATTCTAATGAGCGTTTCGAACATGTGAAGGAACAATTCAAACGATTCATAGACGATGGGATCTTACATCAAGATAAAGAGGAAAGACTCTACATATACAGACAAACAAAAGGTACATTTTCTTGTTTGGGAGTAATTGCTGGTTCAAGTGTGCAGGAATACGATAACGGAAAAATAAAAAAGCACGAAGCAACCTTGACTTCTAGGGAAGAAATGTTCACCAGATACCTTGATGTAGTTGGGTTTAATGCAGAGCCGGTGTTGCTGACCTATGAGAATAACCAACAAATTACTGATTTCTTAATTGATCAATCACATAGCAGACCTGAGTATGAATTTTCGACAACGGATAGCGTGAAACATGAATTGTGGTGTTTGACAGTTGAAAAAACTAATCACTTGATTTCTCTTTTTGTAGACATTGAATCAACCTACATTGCAGATGGCCATCATCGTAGCGCCTCTTCAGCAAGATTACATCATTTAAAAGGCGCAAACAAAAAAAATAGTCCAACAGCTTACTTCCTAAGTTTTTTAGTTCAAGAAAATCAAGTAGAAATATTGGCATACAATCGCTTAGTGAAAACACTAAATTCCATGTCTGTAACGGAATTCTGTTTTAAATTAAAACAAGTGGGAGAATTAAAACCGTTGACTAAATTGACGAACCCTTCAAAAGAACATGAGCTGGTATTGGTCTTGAAAAATGAAGCATACACATTTACCCCATTTAAGCATCTTATTGACAAAAATCATCCTGTTAACGCATTAGATGCAGAAATTTTAACACAGTTAGTACTTAAACCAATACTTGGAATTGAGGATTTAAAGACGAGTGATCAAATTGTCTTTAGTCCAGGGAATGAACCTATTGAAACTGTTGCTAATAAAATATATTGTGGAAAATACGAGCTTGGTTTTTTCTTGTATCCGGCAACTATTCAGCAAGTGAAGAAAGTTGCTGATCATCGCATGAATATGCCACCAAAATCAACTTGGGTAGAACCAAAACTTAGGAGTGGCTTAACAATTTATCCGATAGACTAATGATTTCAGAAAGTTTAGTTGAGATTCTTAAAGAAATTCCTGACAATGTTACGTTAGTCGCTGTAAGTAAAACCAAGCCCATTGAAGCTATAAAAGAAGCATATTTGGCTGGACAGAAAGATTTCGGTGAAAATAAAGTGCAGGAATTAGTTGCTAAACACGAACAATTACCAAAGGACATAAAGTGGCATTTAATTGGTCATTTACAGACAAATAAAGTCAAATATGTGGCACCATTTGTTCACCTCATTCATGCTGTGGATAGCGAAAAATTATTGTTAGAAATTAATAAACAAGCGCAAAAAAACAACAGAATAATTGATGTGCTTCTTCAATTTCACATCGCACAGGAAGATACAAAGTTTGGGTTTTCGGTGGACGAATGTAAGCTATTATTAAAGAATTGTGCATCAATTCTAAATACCAGAATACTAGGCGTCATGGGTATGGCTTCATTCGTAGATGATGAAACTCAAATAAGAAATGAATTTAAGACGCTTCGCAACATATTTAACGAATTAAAATCTGAATATTTCGGCAATGCACCCTATTTTTCTACAATTTCAATGGGTATGAGTGGTGATTATTCTCTTGCTATTGAAGAAGGTAGTACGATGGTGAGAGTTGGAAGTGCCATTTTTGGAACCCGGTGAGTATCATCTCACCAGGGTTACATGCCCAACTACTTGTTTAAATTTATCACTAGTTATTTCCTTGTAGTTTATTTTCCAGCTGTAGGTTCCTTGTGCACAGGCGCTGCCATTTTTCGTGCCATCCCATCCTTCATTTAAATCCGTGCTTTGATATACGATTTCACCCCATCGATTGAATAATTGAAAAGAATAACTTTTTCTATCCAAATTTGACCCAGAAAATACTGGAAAAAATAGATTGTTGTGTTCGTCACTGTTTGGAGTAAAGGTATTTGGCACATAAACTGTCAAGGTAGGACTTACTTCAACTTGATTATGTGCTGTATCTCGACAAGAAAACTCATTTTCAACAATAAGTACGATTGAAAATATACCTGCACCTTCAAATTCGTGGTAAAAATCACTGCCATTGTATTCGTTTCGGTCATTAACCATCCATTGCCAAGTTGTAACATCTGGAGATGATTCATCTTGAAAATATACCATTGCTGCATTCTCTAGTAATGAATTTTCCGATTGACTGAAATGAGCTTTTGGTAATGGAAATGCTTTTGCTTTTGTTTGAATACCAGCAGTACAACCAAATTGATTGGTCACATCTAAAGCTATAACAAATGTTTCGTCATTTTCTGGAGTGAATTCAGGATGCCAGTTAGTACCCTGATAATTGGTTGAAATATTCCAGAAAACATTCAATGGTCCATTTTCAGGATCGTCAGATTTATTCACAATTTTATAGGGAACACCAACACATTCATTTTGAAAATCAAATTTTGGATTAGGTTTTTTATGAGCAATTAATGGCACGATAACGGTATCTCGACAATTACCGGTTATGGCTATGAGCATAATTTCATCTTGTCCTTCTGCGTAGTTAATACTTGGCGCAAAAGAACTAATTTCCTCTCCATTGTAATTCCATTGATAATTTGTTGCATATTCACTTGAGTTTTCAATAATTACAGGATCTCCTACACAAAATTCGGCTACCGAAAATTCTGCAATAGGTTGATCAACTACCTGGTAGTTGATTTCATATGGCGTATTTGCACATTCCAAATATATCGGCATAAAATTCAACGTATAACTACCAATTTCATTCACGGTTATGCAACCTTGTGTATTCTCAATTGGTGTATCATTGTATACCCAATCATAGCTTGCAGACATACCTTGAGGTGCACAAAGTTCTACATCACCTTCTGCGCAAATGGGAATAGGCAGACTTGTGTTTACTGGGCAATCAACATCAATATATGTGTAAATCCAATCCACATCAAAAGCACACCATCTGTTTTGAAACACGAGGGTAACCTCAGTTCCGGCATAGTCAGATAAATCTATAGTTACATGATGCCAGTTTGAATAACTCACATTAGAATTAAACCACAAATCACCAGCGACAAAAGGATTATAAAATGTTGCAGGAAATGGGGTCTCTTGTAAGCTAGGTATTCCAACTGGACCTTCATCGGATGAATAATAAGCTTGATATGTTGGGCATGACAATACATTAAAGTTCTCGTCATATAAATTGAAATTGAATTTTCCCGCCCAATTTCCATCATGTGGATAATTAAATATATTCACAGCAAAATGTATGGTTATAAAAGTTTCTCCTGTTGAAGGAACAGAATAAGTTCTCGCTGCCGCCGAATTTAAACAATTCCAATTCATATCATTACTTAACTTTAATGAATAGTCTCCGCTATTCACTTTCGGAAATCCGCTATATATATCGGTGCCGCCATTTTGCAATTCAACGCATCCGGTTGTTTGCCAATTTGACGTATTTCCGTTTTCAAATCCCCAATTTTGTGAAGTGCAATTATCCGTTTTTAGTAGATTGGAATTTTTATTCGCTTTTTGAGCTGCCAACAGTAAAGATTTTAATTCCACTTCGTTTTGCATTGAATTATGTTCAGCAATTTCTTGTAAACTATCTATTTGTCGCTGAGTCATGCCAGGCTTAACGTGACTCATAACGTGCTCTTTAATATTCTCTTTTGGCATAACTGTTTGACTGAATAAATTAAAATTAATAGTCAAAGAAATAGCTATACACCATAGTGCTGTTTTTGTCTTCATGACGTGAAATTTAAGTGATTATAATTCTAAAACGTGCTTTTTGTGATTCCGTTGGTTCAATCTTATCCTTAATGAATATTCTATAGATTTGATTGAATATATAGCACTCTTAGGTTAAAATTCATTGATATTAAAGTGCTATTTTTTGAGAGTTATAATGAATTTAAAGCTTTTTAATTACAAGCGATTGATTATTACTTGTTTACACAAATAAATCTAAAAAAAGTATAAATAATATTAAATATATGTAAATAAAATGATAAATCATGACGTAAAAACATGTATATTCGCGGCCTTGATTGAGGCTAATATGAAGGATGAAGGGTGTTTTGTGCGTGTAGCAATTATTATTTTCTCAATAATTTTGATTTTGTTTTTGGTGCTTAGAAAATATGAATTAGAAATTCAGCAATTTTCGAAAGAATTATTTTAATGAGATATATTAATTCGCAAAAATCATAGATTTTCGTGCAATCTCCTTACCGTCAATTTCCAAAGAATAGTAGAATGTTCCCGTTTTGCCATAACCGTGCTCGTAAAATGCTTCATTCACACCGGGAGCTAGTTCAATAGGAAGTTTCTCAATAATTTTTCCATTTATATCTGAAAGAACAATTTCAGCCTTTTTGTAGGATAAATTTTTATTAACTAATACCCCAATTATAGTAGCTTCGTCAAATGGATTTGGCCTATTTTGCAAAAGTTCAATAGGTAAAGTTGTCGTTTCTTCTATTTCAGGAACAGATATCTGACTATTTTGAATCGCAATTTCTTTTGAGAATAAACTCTCCAAACCATTTTCATCCACCGATGCGACACTTACATAATACACATTCGAAACAGGTGGAAAAATAGTGTCATAATAACCTGAAATCGTATAAACCGAATCCCAGTCATTATTCACCGAACGCAGACCAACTCGATACGTCGGGTAATTTGCCTCTTGTAATACGTGAATGATGATTCCAGGACCAATTACAGTTGCCGTATTAAAATCAGGTTTTTTCGGCCCTATAGCTGCAATAGCTGCCCCTGTTCCATTAATACAGGCATTTCTCGCTAAATAATTAAAATCTACAAAAAAGCTATCTATTGTTCCATCCAAATTGGTGTCAACGCCTAAAACGTCATCAGTTGTATGTTGCCTATCTGTATATCCAGGTCCATTGGAAGCATCTCCGTGTTCATTTGCCGAAGTAAATCGACACGCAGCAAAACCATTCTGTCGGAAAGGGATGTGGTCTCCACCTCTTCCTGAACGATCTTCACCTGACATAATGGTTACCATCATTGGCACATCCACTTGAGAAAGTAATTCTTCCTTGTATTGCAATTTGATAAAACGCGCCAATTGTTTGTGAACAGAATTATAGCCGCCGTAGGAGAAAATTCGAACTTGTGTAGAATCTATAGTATTTAATCCTGGACAAGAAGGAGCTGAAGATGTCTGTCCACAAATGATTCCTCCAATTACATCGTTATTAAAAACGGCCTTCACAGGGATATCGTTTAAATTACAATAATCTGCAAATGCATCTGCGCCATAAAGTCCTTGTTCTTCACCGATGGTTAACATAAAAACAAACGTGTTTTTGAAGGAACATTTACTCATTACCCGAGCTAATTCAAGAACCAAAGCAGAACCAGAAGCGTTATCTTCTATTCCATGAGCTTGACAAGTGATATCACATTCGTTTTCGCACCGGCTATCCATGTGGCCTTCGATAACTATCACTTCGTGATTGGAAGTGTCAGTTCCAGGCAATACGCCAATGACATTTCGATGCTTCGTAACATTGCAAATTGCTCTGTCAAATTGAAAATAAGAAGGAATCAACCTATTTTCAGCTTGTGCGCTGAAACTTGAAAATTTCTGAAATGCCCATCTTCGAGCAGCCCCTATTCCAGTGGTTGTTGACAAGGTATCAGATGCGGTATTTCTATTTTCAAAAGTTGCTAATTTTTGAATATATGACTTTAAAGAGTCAGGGCTCACATTATTCTGAATGTAGGAAACAATTTCATCGTGTTGGTTAATTGGCGTTGAAGAAAGATAAGTGTTTGGATTGAAATTCCCTTTTAAAACCTGCTCTGATGAAGAATTGGTAAAAATAATATTGGTCTGAGAAATTGGATGAATAAAACAAAAACATAAACTAAAAAATGTGAAAGCAAATTTTTTCATGACCCTATATTCTTAATTTTTAATAAATCTTGTCATTGCTTGAATACCTTCTTGTGTAATCAATTTCAAATAGTATGACCCTTTCACTAATTTTATAAGTGAGATAGGTGTATTCAAGTTTTCCAAATTGTAGGATGCAACAGTTCTTCCGCTGTAATCGGTAATTTCAGCCAAAATATTATCTAGATTTTTATTCATATGAACATACAGAAAATCAGCTACAGGATTGGGATAGACACTCAATTTAATTGAGTTTTCCTCATTCATTCCCGCAGAATTTGATATTTTCAATCGAATAATACTGTGTGTATTTGGATTCGTATTTGACCATGAAGCACCATTTGTGGCTAAATAAATCTCTTTTTCTTGACCTACACATATATCACGAAGGCGTCCAAATTGATTTGTAAGGTAATGATTTTGAGAAATGTATTCAGTTCCATCGGCACTTAACTCTACAGCTATTAATTTTTTATCTTTCAATACGGTCATAAGCATTTTTCCATCTAATTCCGGAAAATTTGAATTTTCATACCAAATCATGTCAGATGGAGCAATGGTAGGTGTCCAAACCGTTAAAGGTTCCTTGACATTATTTGCTGTACAGAATGTTTGCTCACCGGATAAATCACAAAATCCTTCTACATTTGGCCATCCGTAATTTCTTCCCTGTTCTAAAAGTTGGAATTCATCATCGGATGATGCGCCGTGCTCTGATAAATAAACTAGTCCGTTTGGAGCAAGACAAATACCCTGTACATTTCTGTGTCCGAAAGAATAAACATAACTTGTGGCATCTGGATTGTCTGATGGAATGGAACCGTCTGGATTCATTCGAAGAATTTTTCCACTTAACGAGCTGAGGTTTTGAGGATAAGATGTATTTTGTGCATCTCCTGTCGAAACTAATATGGTATTGTCAGGTAAAAATTGAAAACGAGCACCTATATGGGTAGTATTTCCAGAAATGTCCTCTATCAATGTAACTGGATTTGTTAATGTATTTCCATTAAAAGTGTATTTTGCAAATCGCTCGCGTATAGTATTAAAAGAACCATAAGTATATGCCAAAAAAACCTCAGGTGTAGTAGTAAAGTTTGGATGCAAAGCCATGCCTAGCAAACCCGATTCAGATTGTTGATATACAGAGCTAGTTAAATTTAAAACCACACTTTTTTCACCAGTTGTGGGATTGATGCGACTAACAATCCCTTTACGTTCCGTAGTCCAAATATAGTTATCTGGTCCATAAATTATTTCCCATGGAATATCTAAGCCTGTGATAACGGTGTCAACATCTACTTGCGTATTTCCAATCATAGTTGTAGACTGACTATTGCATAAAAAGCTGCTAACTAATGCAAAACAGAATAAAGTTATTTTCATATTAATTTCATTAGATCCGTTTAAAATTACGAAATCTACAGAAGTATCTACTTGTTATTCCATACAAATTTCAATTTAAAATAAATCAAAATAGAATAGATGATTTCGTTCAGTAAGAATAAGACCATAAAGGTTATTATTGACTGTTTATAGTGTCTCTGAAAAGGGGAACGGTGGAAAATGAAAGAGTTGTAACAATTATTAAAACAAAAAGAACCCTACCAAAGTAATATTATTTTAGTTTCAACGAAACTGAAAAAAAATCCCGAGCATTATCTCGGGATTTTATGTGGTACCTCCAGGAATCGAACCAGGGACACAAGGATTTTCAGTCCTTTGCTCTACCAACTGAGCTAAGGTACCAGCCGTTTGAGGGAGCGAAGTTAAGCATTTTTTATTTTTTAGTCCAAATTACTTTTAATTTTCTTTTAATAAAATGTCATTCTTACCTTTGCTGTGTGATTGAAGAGGAAATATTTGTTTTGGATGTAGGTAATACCCACGTAAAGGCAGGGCGTTTTAAAAACTGTCAATTGATTGATGCTAAAAGGATGAGTCCATCAGAATTTAAGGACTATGATTGGAAAGACAAAGTCCTGATTTTAGCAAATGTTTCGCAACCAGAGATTTTAAACTTTTTACAAAGCAAGGCGAAAAAAATAGTCGAGATAAATACTTCATTTCGTGCCGCATTTACTTCTAATTATACTTCTTCGGATACCTTGGGAATAGATAGATTTTGTAACGTAGAGGCTATGGCTATTTCTAATGTAGAAGGTAATTTATTGTGTGTTGATGCAGGAACATGTCTCAAATTTGATTTTTTAGACGCTACGCATGTTTATTGTGGAGGAAGTATTTCCCCAGGTATTGACTTGAGATTTAAGTCACTTTATGATTATACCGCAAGGTTGCCGTTAATAAGAAAAGAGTTTTATGAACGATTGATAGGAGATTCAACCAAGGAGGCTATTTTATCGGGAGTAATGAAAGGGGTGGAAGCAGAAATTCTTCAACGTATTTCGTGGTATGAAGAGCAATTTCCGGACTTAACGATTTTTGTGACAGGTGGTGATGCATGTTATTTTGATTTCCATCAAAAAAGTAACATCTTTGCAGACGAAAATTTAACACTTAAAGGAATTTTTTCCATTTACAGTCGCTATGCAAACTAATCTTCTTATTCTTTTTATTTCAGCATGGGGATTTTGTTTTGGTCAGTCCTTTTCGACTTCGCCATTATCATATTATGGTATTGGAGAGCGCTCATGGCAATCGCAAGCTATCTACTCTGCACTAGGTTATTCAGGTATATCTCATGTAGACTCAACCCAACTTAATTTAGAGAATCCAGCGTCTTACAGCTATTTAAGCCAAGGTAATACCTTGTTTTCACTTGGTATGGGTGGTAAAATCACACAGTTTTCGACGAATAACGAAGACGTGTTGCGCGCACAATATTTACTTGACCAATATGCCCTTGGATTTAAAGTCAAAAAAAATTTAGGAATGGTTTTTAGCTTAAGGCCATATGCCAACAGAGGGTATCAAGTGACAGATTATGCATTTACGGGTGTTGATTCCATTCGCTATTCATATATTGGTAAAGGCGGAATGAGTGAGTTTTTATGGGGAATGAGTTACCGGCCACTGAATAAAAAACGCGTAAAATTTTCTGTTGGGGCAAATCTTGGATATGCTTTCGGAGCGACCGAAAAAATCAGACGAGCACAACTTCTTCCTTCAACAGCAGATTATCCGGCAGGTGAGCAAAATACCTTAATGAGGCTCAACAATTTTTCAGTTTATACTAGTTCGCTATTGGAATTCACCCCAATGAAAAATCATAAACTAACCATCTCTGCTGCCTTCGAACCAAAATCAATGGTCTCAAGACTAAGATCTGTTTCATCCTTGGCAAACGTAAGTATTGGTGCCAACGGTAGGCCTGTATATGATGTGATAATTGCTGACACTACAGATTATGCTTACACGAATGAATCATTCACAATGGGGCTGGCATACGCAATAAACCTACCTAAATGGAGAATCCAAACGAGAGAACTTCATCCGACAATCAAAGTTTTAGGGACATATCGACAAAATAAATCACAGATATTAGGTTATGATACAACTCGATCCCAAGGTTGGTATGGAGGGATTCAATTCAATCCAGAAAAAGAATTATTCGAAAATTTATCGGTTCTGAAGTTTGCCGAAAAATTATCATACCGTTTAGGAATTTACTCAGTGAATAATACATTCACAAATCAAGATATGTCAGATTTTGGCACAACATTTGGAATTGGCATTCCGATTTTGATTCAGCAGTCTCTCTCATCCATAAATATGAGCTTTCAGTTGGGTAGAAGGACAAATGGAACGAATTCATTTATAGAAACCTATGGTGGTATGCAAGTGGGCCTAATTTTTTGTCCGTCTAGCTTCGACAGATGGTTTAGGAAACGTAAACTAGATTAACTAAACAAATATGAAAAACGTAGTACTTTTTAGTCTTATAGCTTTAACAAGTTATGTTGGTTTTACCCAAAGTGACTCAATTCAAAAACGTGAATGTGACCGAATGAGGTTCTTAGCAGGCGAAGAGTTGAAATTGAAGAATTTTGCTGGGGCTTTAGCTTATTACCAAAAAGCGGAAACCATTTGCGGTAATTTTGACAAAGGTGCATATGAAAGAATGTCTCAAGCAGCTATAAATGCAAATGCTACTGAAACTGACAAAGTAAAAAAGTCCTTATTTGCCGATACGGTAATATCGATTTTCAACCGTATGGATGCTAAGTCGTTTTTTGATCAAAAAAATTCCCTGACACGTGCAAGTTTTTATTTGAAAACAACAACCATCGACAGAGCGAAAGCGGATGAGTGGTACACGCAATCATTAAAGAATGGTGTTCAATTCAGTGAGTCACAATTGTTAACCTATTACAATAACCTTTATCAAATGTATTTAGCGTCGAAGGATGACATGAAAGGAGCAATTAAAAAGCGACTTATAAATGACTACTTTGTCTTTAGTAAATTAGTTACAGATGCAGGAATGACTCCTAAAACTCAAGAGACATTGACTAGTGTTTTTAATACTTTAATCAAGTCTTGCGAAGACATTTTACCAGATCTTGCAGGATTTATGAAGAGTTTACCGCAAGAAAAAGAGGCAAAAATTAAAACGGTCAATAATTTTATGACTATTTTGAAAGAAAAGGGTTGTACCAGCAGTAAGGAGTATGAAATGCTTGTAGATACAATCATTAAAGTGGATAACAGTATTGATGCTGTCTTGGCTAAAGCAAATCTGCAAATGGCAAAAAAACGCTTTGATGACGCAATTTCAACTTATCGAACAGCCATTAATATGTCTACAAGTAGTACGCAAAAAGATGAGTTGGAGTATGAGATATTGGAAATTGTTTATTTCAAGAAGGACAACATCAGAGGAGCTTACAATATGGCCATGGGCATTAATGGTTCTAAAAGGTCCAAAGCACTAGAAATAGCGGCTGACTGTGTTGCAAAATTGGCGAATTCCTGTGGCACTAGTACTTTTGAAAGAAAATGCAATTATTTATATGCTGCAGAACTTGCTCAACGTGCAGGCGATGGTTCCAAAGCGGCTCGATATAAGGCAATGGGGCCATCAAATACAGAAATATTCACTGAGGGAAGTCCTTCCTCTGCAAGTCTTTCATGCTGGGGTGTAACGGTTTCGCTGAAATAAGTTGAGCAACATTCAGAGATTATTATTGAGAATTCCTGTTGCTATGTATGCAACAGGAATTCTTTTTTCTTGTGAAAATTCTATGTCGGAAATTCAACGGGTATCCATTGATTACAATACGCCAGATGAGATTTCTAAATCACTTCGCTTGGTATACGCTGATTCGGCAAAGACAAAAATCGAATTATATGCCGCTTACACAGAGAAGGTTAATGGAAGGCAAGAAATAACAAAATTAAAAGATTCATTAAGAGTTAATTTTTTCGATAAGAAAGGGAAAAAAGTTTCCACCTTATTCGCTTTGTATGGAGAAATAAATGATGTTAAAAATATGATTTATGTCAAAGACTCAGTAAGATTTTACAATTTCGAGCGAAAACAAATGGTAGAGACTGAAGCCTTATATTGGAATCGCTCCGACAGTTCAATATACACCGAGGGGCAGGTAATCGTAAAGTCACCGGATGGCTTGGCAATTGGAACGGGATTTAAAACCAAACAAGATTTCAGTAAATATACCATACTGAAACCTGAAGGTCAGATTTTAGTAAAAGATTCAAAAAACCAAAACTAAAGAATATGCACATTTATAATACCATTATGAAGTATTTCTGGCTGACAGCTGCAATACTTGTTTTTATAGTGGTGACTTTCATGGGAGTTAAAGAGGGATTTAACAAATGGGTATTCTATTACTTGTTTGTTCTTACCTCTTTGGGGATGTATTTTTTAAAGACTTGGATGATGAAAAGATTCTTGAAGCATCAAGCCTTTTTAGAAGATCAAAAGCAAAAAAACAAACAAAAATTGTAACAAATTTACCTATTCGATTGTCTTATAACCTAATGAGAGTTCTAATTGTCCTGTTGTTTCTATTAACACTTATTGATGGTAATGCTCAGCAATTTGCAAGAGGACTTGTTTCCGATGAAAAAGGTTCGCCAATACCGAATGCACGAATTTTCATTAAAAACGATGCAAGTCAACGCACAGTTGCAGACCTAAATGGCCGGTACCAATTGTCGTTAATGCCGGGAGAATATTTTCTAGTTGTTACTTCGCCTGGATTCGAAGATAGAGAAACCTATATATCAATAGCAGCCATTGATGTTACCAAAGATATCCAATTATTTCCTTCAAAAGCCAAGGATCTTGGATCTATCGAGTTGTCGGCAAAAAAATATAACCCAGGAAGAGATATCATGCTCAAGGTTGTTGATAAACGTGATCAGATGAACCTTTGGAATAACAAGCACAAGGTAGATGTGTACATTAAGGCAACAGAGAAAATTGAACCTAAGGTCAAAGCTGAGAATGCTAAAAAAGACGATGACCCTCTCAATTCTGATAAAAAACCCGATTGGACAGATAATTACAACCTTGTGGAAGTTCAGCTTAATCGTTCGTATGCGCCAGTTAACAACGTGAAGGAAATTAGAAACGCCTATACATTAAGAGGCAAGGATTATTTTTTATACTACACTACTACCGTAAAAGCAAACTTCAACTTTTTTGAGAACCTATTGCAACTCGATGATTTACATGAGAATCCAATAATGTCTCCAATTTCGGTTCCGGGTATCTTGAGTTATCGATATAAACTAGAGGAAAAAATTGAACGCGATGGACAAAAGATTTCTAAAATTAAAATAATCCCCAGGAATGTCGCTACAACTACTTTGGAAGGTTACATCTACGTCATTGATAGCTTGTGGCTTATTGATAGGTTAGAGTTGACGTTGAATAAAGGGAACTTAAAACGCTATGACTATTTTTCAATCGAGCAAACATTTTCACATCTTGGCGATACACTTTGCCTCCTCGATAAACAAGTATTTAAATACGGAGGTGCTTACGGCGGAGAAAAATCTAATTGTGTAACGGAGGTCGTATTTAGTAATTATGATTTTGAAATTAATTTTAATAAAAAGTATTTTAACAACGAGGTGGCGGTAACAACCAAAGAGGCGTATGAAAAAGATACAGCATTCTGGTCTGATAAGCGTCAATTGGTGCTCTCGGAAGAGGAAATACGATTCATCAAAGCCAAGGATAGTATACGTGATGCGCAAAATAGAAAAGAGTACCTTGATTCTGTGGATGCGATATTCAATAAAGTTACCGCTTTAAAAATTTTATGGTTTGGCATTGATCATAGAAATAGGGCTGAAAAGTACCAATGGACGATAGGATCATTAGCCACTGTTGTTCAACCCATGTTTATCGGTGGTCCCAGAATTACACCCAATTTCGATTTTTTTAAGAAGTGGAAGGATGAACGCACATTGGATTCTTACACACGTATTTCATACGGAATTTTAAATAATGATGTCAAAGGTGATACATGGTGGAAATATCGTTTCGATCCTTTTCATCAAGGGTTTATTCGTTGGTCAATTAACCATGATTTTGATGTAATAAGAGGTTACGATGCGATTACTCAAATTTATAAACGGGAAAATTTCATCGAAGCAACGAAGATGAGAACTTCATTTGAGTATGAATTGTTTAATGGCTTTTACGTGGATTTAAGTGCAGAATTTTCTGAACGAAGGTCTCTTAAAGGATTAAATAAAGTTACTTTTTTTGATCAATGGATTCCGAATACAGATTTTGTGGACTTTAATTCTTACCAAGCTCTTTTAACCGATATTACCTTCTCTTACACACCTGGGCAGAAGTTTATGAGGGAACCTTATCGGAAAGTTATTTTGGGTTCTGCTTGGCCAACATTCTATTTAAATTATGAGCGTGGAATTCCCACTGTTTTTGGGAGTGATGTCGATCATGAGTATGTTCAATTCGATATACAGCAGGCCTTCAAAATTGGTACAATTGGTACAACCAATTACCGATTTTCTGTTGGTAAATTTTTATCTACCCGTAATCTTTACGAGCCAGATTTTAAATTTCAACGGAGAAGCGACCCTATTTGGTTCTCAAATCCATTATATTCGTTTCAAGGGTTAGACACCTTGCTTAGAACAACTGATTATTCCATGGAGCTTCACCTTGTCCATCACGACAATAGTGCCATTATTAATAAAATTCCTTTCATGAAAAAAACGAGATTAGGCCTAGTATTGGGTGCAGGAGCCTTGTATGTTAAAGAATATGATTGGTTACATGTTGAGGCTCTTGCAGGTTTAGAGAGGAGCTTTAAAATTTCTCGAAGACGGTTGAGGATTGGCTTTTATGGTGTGTTATCAGCGGGAAATAAAATGCCTATTCGTGCTGATTATAAAATATCATTCGCTATCCTAGATGATCGAAGTATGAAATGGAATTTTTAGGATTCTTCCTTTTTCGGGAAATAAACCCGTTGACGAATTACCATCATAAATACGCCAATTGAAATACAGGCATCCGCAAGATTCCAAATTGCAGGAAATACTTCCTTTCCACCCACCAAAGGCATCCAATTCGGCCATGTTAGGTCAAATTGAAACATGTCAACTACGCTACCTAAGAGAAATCCATGATGACGCACTTCGAATGCTTCAGGGAAATCACCACATTTTTCAAAGTTTCCAGTACCTTCCATCCAACTGTACTGATGACATGGATTAAATGGAAAGATGTAGTCGTGAAGCATAGAATCAATGAGATTACCGGCTGCTCCTGTAAATATTAAAGATATGGCAATCAAGTATTCTGTTTTTACTCCTTTTTTCGCTTCTCGAATGATGTAGTAAGCAATAAAAAAAACGGCAATTAACCTGAAAATACTCAAGGCAAGTTTGTGCCACATAGCTGATCCAAAAGTAGTACCGAAGGCCATTCCTTGATTTTCAGTATAACGTAATTTGAACCATTCCCCAAGAATGTTGTGATATTCCCAAGGTAAAAAGTTCGATTTGATATACAACTTAATGGACTGATCTGCAATCAACAAAACTAGGACGAGAACCCCTACAAGTGTAAGCTGTCTTTTCACTTATCGTTGCGAATTTTTTGCATCGATACTCATAGTCGCATGTGGTACTAAGCGAAGACGTTCCTTAGGTATTAATGTCCCATTTACTCTACAAACGCCATATGTTTTATTTTCTATACGAACCAAAGCAGCCTGTAAATTTTGAATGAACTTTTCCTGTCTCGCTGCAAGTTGAGCAACTTCTTCTCTAGACAGCGTTTCAGATCCATCCTCCATCATATTGAAAGTTCTTCCCGTATCATCAGTTCCATGATCATCATTGTGTGATAAAGAACCAATTAATAAATTATAATCATCCTTTGCTTCTTTCAATTTTTTTAAAATTAATTCTTTGAATTCTTCAAGTTCGGCGTCTGAATATCTATTTTTTTCCGTTGACATTACGTGTAATTTTGGGACGCAAATATATGATTTTTCGAAGTTTAACAAGTTGCTTACCTTAAAAATTTAATGAAAAAATGTTTAAACGTTTTTTAATTATTCACAAAGGCCTAATTTTTATCGAAGAATAGATAATTTCGCTTCATGATCCGATTGTTTTTAGGGAATCGTATAGGAGTCTTATTTTTGCTTCCATTTTTGGTCGGCATTTTCCAGTATTTTCATTGGCTGTCGGGTCAAGAAAACGGTGTTTCACATGATTTTGGACTATGGGGAATTTTATCCTTTCCGCTTGCTATCAGTTATGTTCTTTCTGGGATATTTGTTTTCGGAAATGCTATTTTTTTAAATTACCTGTACAATAGCCATCAGTTTCTTGAAAAGAATTCTTACTTAACCTCGTTGCTTTACGTTGTTGCCATGTCATTCTACACGGCTTTTTATCACTTTGATTATACATTATGTGTTCATTTTCTATTTACCGCTATGTTGATGCAGTTTTTTACCATGAAACAGCAAATTGATGTTCGGAGAAATGTCTTTAATGCGTTCCTTTTCATTGGCTTGGCATCAACTTTACAGCCTTTACTGCTTCTGTTCTTTCCTTTTTTTGTCTTCGCTTTGCTAATTTTTCGATCTTTTTCTTTAAGAGAAATACTATTAGCGTTTTTCGGTTATTCACTGCCATTTATTTACTGCCTGACTTATCTCTGGTGGTTTAATCTGGAGCGATTAATTGAATTTGATACGATGATTGTTTTTAGTCAATTAGCTGATTTTTTATGGACTTTGTTGGCTTACGGCCTTATGATTATTGTATCATACTTTAGCCTTCGCATGAAATTGCAAAAATCATCGGTACGTTTGAAAAAACAAATTCAATCACTTTGGCTTTTTGTCCTGATGGGTTTGTTTGTTGGAGTAATGTCTTTGTTGTGGAAGCATGGATTGAATGATTTGAGTATCGCCATGTTATTCTTGACAAGTTTATTAACATATAGTTTTTTACACAAAACCTATGGTCTATTATCTACAGGCGTTTTTTACATCTGTATGTTGTATTCAATGTTGAAATTTTTCATTTAGTATTCGCTTTTCACGCTTTATTTGTCCTTATTTTTGAGCAAAAAAAGAATGAAGTTCGGTGTTGTTACCTTTCCAGGGTCGAATTGCGATCAAGACATGGTTTACGTATTGCATGATCTCTTGGGGCAAGAGGTTGTTTCGCTGTGGCACAAAGACTCAAATTTACAAAACGTAGATATGGTTGTTTTACCAGGTGGTTTTTCATATGGCGATTATTTGAGATCAGGAGCCTTAGCTAAATTTTCTCCCATTATGAATGAGGTTGTTAATCATGCGAATAAAGGAGGATATATATTGGGAATCTGCAATGGCTTTCAAATTTTAACAGAGTCCGGATTGTTGGATGGAGCGCTTCTTCACAATAACAACCAGCGTTTCATTTGTAAAAATGTTTTATTATCCCCTGTGTCAAGTACCGCTGCTGTTACGAAAGATTTATCGAAAAATAGCAGTTACAAAATCCCAATTGCACATGGAGAGGGTAGGTATTTCGCTTCTGAAGATGTAATTAAAGAATTGGAAGATGGAGATCAAATACTTTTTCGCTATGTGAACAACGAAGGTATCGCACAGCCTGAAGTAAATCCAAATGGTTCAATCAATAATATTGCCGGTATAACAAATAAAACAAAGAATGTTTTTGGCATGATGCCGCACCCTGAACGAGCAGCTGATGTTCAGTTGAATAATAGGGATGGCTTGGCATTATTTGAATCAATTTTAGCACACTGTTCATGAGAATATTATTACTAGGGTCAGGAGGGAGAGAACATGCATTAGCATGGAAAATTTCACAAAGTTCAATGTTAGATGAGCTCTTTATTGCTCCAGGAAATGCGGGTACTCGCAACCATGGAAAAAATTTATCTTTTTCTCCATCAGATTTTGAAGCAGTCAAAAAACATGTGCTAGAGTATTCTATTGATTTAGTCGTTGTTGGTCCGGAAGAACCTTTGGTTCTTGGTATTTACGATTTTTTTCTTAAGGATTCTGAGCTCAGGAAAATCCCTGTAATTGGTCCGAGTAAGCAAGGGGCGCAACTCGAAGGTAGTAAGGATTTTGCGAAGCAATTTATGTCAAGACATAATATTCCAACGGCAAAATATGCCACCTTCACACAGGAGTCTTTGAATGAGGGGTTGAAATTTCTCGATAACATGAAAGGTCCGTATGTTTTAAAAGCAGATGGTTTGGCTGCTGGTAAAGGAGTTTTGATCATCAAAGAGTTGGAAGAAGCAAAATCAGAACTCGCTAGTATGCTAAATCATTCAAAATTTGGTGATGCGAGTAAAAAAGTAGTGATCGAACAATTCCTGACAGGTATTGAGCTCAGTGTATTTGTCCTTACCGACGGGGAGTCTTTCAAATTGTTGCCTGAAGCCAAAGATTATAAACGCATCGGTGAAGGTGATACGGGTCTCAATACAGGAGGTATGGGCGCAATTTCACCCGTGCCTTTCGCAGATGCTGCGTTTATGGATAAGGTTCACAATAGAATTATTGTCCCTACAATTAAGGGGTTAAAGCAAGAAATGATTCCATATAAAGGTTTTATTTTCTTTGGATTAATAAATGTTAAAGGAGACCCTTATGTAATTGAATACAATTGTCGAATGGGTGATCCAGAAACTGAGGTTGTAATTCCTAGACTTAAATCGGACATTTTAGATCTTTTTGAAGGGGTTGCGACTAATACACTTTCTGAACGTGATATTGAATTTTATGACAAGAGTGCAGCAACAGTAATGATGGTCTCTGGGGGTTACCCGGAAGCCTACGAGAAAGGAAAAAACATATATGGTCTGAATGCCATTGTAGAAAGTCTCGTTTTTCATGCAGGCACTTCATCCGATGGACCATCCGTTCTAACAGATGGTGGTCGTGTGTTGGCAATAACTTCTTATGGCCGAAATTTAGATGCAGCGCTCGAAAAAACGTACGATTCTATTTCTAAGATTAGTTTTGAGGGTGCTTATTACCGAAAGGATTTAGGCTTTGACGTACTCTAATATGGAAATCAATTCCGTATATTTTATTCTTTTCTCCCTACTTGCTTCCGCATTTTTTTCCGGAATGGAATTGGCTTATTTATCATCAAATCGTCTGAAAGTTGAATTGCAAATTCAAAAGAATGGTTTTCGTTCCTCATTACTCAAAATACTTTACAAGAAAGAGTCGACAATGATTGCGATGATGCTACTAGGAAATAACGTGGCCTTAGTAGTATATGGAATTTCGATGGCTCAATTGCTAGATCCAATTTTAGTTAATTGGGGAGTGAACAGTGACTTTTGGTTATTGTTAAATCAAACAATTTTATCAACCATGCTCGTATTGATCACAGCTGAATTTTTGCCGAAGGCTGTTGTTCAACTAAACCCGAATTGGTTTTTAAGTGTTGGGCTATTACCACTTTTCTGTTGCTATATTTTGATGTATTTGCCTACCCAAATTATTTTGTCCATAACCAATTCATTTCTAATTCTTGGGGGCAAAAAAAGTAAAGTGGAGGAAAAAGTTTTTTCAAAAGTAGACCTTGAACATTATGTTGACGATATTTCATCGCGCATGAAATCTGAGGAGAAATTAGGAAATGAGATGGTTATTCTTAAAAATGCGCTTGAATTTTCAAAACTCAAGGCAAGAGAATGTATGATACCAAGAACGGAGATTATAGCAGTTGAACTTGAAGAATCTCCGGCAGTTGTAAAACAATTGTTTATTGAGAAAGGATTATCAAAAATTATTGTTTTTCGAGAAGATATTGATAATATTATTGGCTATGTACACAGCTTTGATTTTTTTCAAAACCCAGAGAAAATAGGACAAATATTAAAGCCTATTAGTTTTGTTCCTACAGTTATTTCAGGTAAAGAATTGTTAGAGAAATTCAATAAGCAGGCCGGAAATGTCGCTGTTGTTACAGATGAATATGGAGGTACGGCAGGAATTGTAACGCTTGAAGACGTTATTGAGGAAATTTTCGGAGAAATTATCGATGAATACGATAAGCCTGACCTTGTAGAAGAAATTATTAGTGAGTCCGAATACCTGTTTTCTGCCCGGATAGAAATTGATTATCTAAACGAAACCTACGGCTTTAAACTTCCTGAAGCGGATGATTATGATACCTTGGCAGGTTATATATTGCATACACTGGAATATATTCCAACATCACAAGAACGTTTGGAATTAAATCGATTGACGTTTATTATTGAAGAAGTTAGTGATAGAAAAATACAAACGGTTCGAATCATTAAGAAATGAGATGAAAACTATTTCCTTTATATTCCTCATATCATACGTTGTGTTTGGCTGCGCTCAAAAATCATTTCAGTTGACTGACGAATTGAAAGAAATTTCAGGATTAGAATTATACAGAGACAGTATTTTTTTTGCAATTAATGATGGAGGTAATAAAAGCGAAATATTCGTTCTATCCAAAAAAATGCAAGTCTTAAAAAAAGTTGAGGTTGAAAATGTCAAAAATCGAGATTGGGAGGCATTAGCCATGGACGATAAATACCTGTACATCGCCGATATTGGAAATAATTTAAATTTACGAAAAAACCTTCAAATCCATAGGGTTTCATTAAAAAGATTAGTTGAAAAAGAAAAAGTTGTTCCTGAAACTATGGAGATTAATTATGCAGAACAGCGCGATTTTCCTCCGAAAGATAATGAGTTGTACTTTGATGCAGAGGCAATGATCGCCCATAACGGTAGCTTATGGATTTTTACCAAAAATAGAACAAGTCCATTTAATGGGAAGTCATTCGTTTATGAAATTTCATTTTCGCCAGGTACCTCAAAAAACATCACCAAATCCTTTGAAATAGCTGCAGGTAAATCAGGATGGCTTTCCGATTCATTTACAGGGGCAGCATCCTATAAAGATTATGTTTATTTGTTGACGTATACACAAATTATTCGATTCAAATGGAAAGGTAAATCCTTGCAGAAAGTCGATGAAAAGTCTTTTCCTGGCTTTGCACAAATGGAAGCAATAACGATCAATAATAAAGGCGAAATATTCATTGCAAATGAAGCGCATAAGTGGCTGGGGAGGCAAAAAATTCAGCAATTTCAATGGAAAAAATAATAGATTTGTCGCGTTTTGATGCGGTAATTTTTGACATGGATGGTGTACTCATTGATTCAGAGCCCCTTTGGAAAATAGCCATGGAGGATGTATTTAATGGTTTAGGTTCGCGTTTGAATAAGAAGGATTTTGAAAAAACTGTCGGTTTACGAATTGATGAAGTGATAAGATTTTGGAACAAACAAGAAAATTGGGGACTCCAATCAACCCAAGCAGTAGAAGATGAAATTATCAACAAAATGTTGGAGCTAATTAAAAAAAATCCTTATCCTCTTCCTGGAGTTATTGAAACTTTAGGCTTTTTAAAGGAGACATCCGTAAAAATTGGACTTGCTACTTCTTCTTCCTTTCAACTTATTGATGCCGTTTTGAAGAATTTAGAAATATTCAGTTATTTCGATTTTGTCCATTCAGCTGAACACGAGGAATTCGGTAAGCCTCATCCCGCGGTGTATATTCACGTGGCTAAATCTTTGAAAGTTGCGTCTTCTAGATGCCTTGTAATTGAGGATTCTTATAATGGAATTATTGCAGGGTTAGCTGCAAAAATGAAAGTTGTTGCCATTCCTGAAAAAACCCACGAAGCAAATCCTAAACTTGCATTTGCCGATTATTATTTTGAAAACATGAATTCGTTTCGAATGGCTCTCTCGTAATAATTAAGTGAGAAGTGCTGTTCACAATAATATTCTTATTTTAGTCGATAAAATTGTAAACTATGAGGTATATTCTCCTGATTTTTTCGCTTGTTCCAATTCTTTCAAATGCACAACGCAGTTGTCATACAATGGAAAATCACGAACGGTTGTTGCAAGAAGATGCGCACTATTTCGAGCGCTTAGAAAAAATTGAACAATTTACACAGCATGCCATTTCTTCGGGAAAGGTATATCAAAATAAGGCAGTAATTACTATTCCTGTTGTGGTGCATGTGGTTTACAATACCAGCACTCAAAATATTTCAGATGCTCAAATTCAGTCGCAATTAAACGTGTTGAATCAAGATTTTAGAAAATTAAATTCAGACTTAAATCTTGTTCCTTCTACGTTTTCAAGTTTAGTTGCTGATGCAGAAATCAATTTCTGTTTGGCGAATAGAGATCCCAACGGAAATGCCACTACAGGAATCGTGAGGGTTCAAACAAGTCAAACTTCTTTTTCAACCAATGATGGAATGAAGTATGCGTCATCTGGTGGAAGCAACGCATGGCCAACCAATCAATATTTGAATATTTGGGTGTGTAATATGAGTGGTGGAATACTAGGTTATGCTCAATTTCCAGGTGGTGCAGCTGCGACAGATGGTGTTGTAATTGGATATACTTGCTTCGGAACAACAGGAACGGCTCAAGCTCCATTCAACAGAGGAAGAACTGGTACACACGAAGTTGGTCATTGGTTAAACTTGCGTCATATATGGGGAGATGCAACTTGTGGTAATGATTTAGTTTCTGATACTCCGGTGCACAATACGTCAAACTATGGTTGTCCGTCTCACCCTCGATCTAATTCTTGTGGCACATCTGCAGAAATGTTCATGAATTACATGGACTATGTTGACGATGCGTGTATGCAGATGTTTTCTAATGGTCAAAAGGCAAGAATGCAAGCGCTATTCGTTTCTGGAGGTGCACGTGCAAGTCTAGCATCATCTCCAGGTTGTTCTGGTACCTCAGGCGGTGGAACTTCAACACCTGCTTATTGCGCAGCAACAGGCAGTAATACACAATATGAATGGATTTCGAATGTTAAATTCAACACCATTAACAATACAACAACTGGTAGTGGAGGATATGCCAATTATACTTCGATTTCAACTACAGTTAATAAAGGTTCTGCTTACACGGTTACGCTAACTCCAACATTTGCTAGTACAGCCTATATGGAGTATTTCAATGTTTATATTGACTACAATGGTGATTTAGATTTTGCTGATGCAGGGGAGCTAGTTTATTCCTCTCCAGGAACTACAGCTGCGGTTTCTGCTTCAATAACCATTCCGACTACAGCAATTACAGGAAATGTAAGAATGCGTGTAATGATGAAAGATGGAGCCATAACGGGTCCATGCGAATCTTTTACTTATGGAGAGGTTGAAGATTATACCTTATCAATTCAAACAGCAAGTTCAGGTTCAACATGTACTGCTCCTATTAGCCTTACTACTTCTTCAATCGGAACAACCAGCGCAACATTATCATGGGCCGCTATAACAGGAGCTTCCAATTACACTGTACAATACAAAAAGTCAACAGCGACAACATGGACTTCAGTCTCAACTGCAAGCAACTCTTTGACTTTAAGTGGATTAAGCGCATCAACGGTCTATAATTGGCAGGTAAGAACGAATTGTTCAACGGGAAGTAGTGCGTACATAGTGGGTGCGAATTTCACAACACAAGCAACTATTTCAACATCATGTACTGATTCTTACGAAACAAATAATACGCTCTCTGCAGCAAAATTAATTGCTGTAAATACGAATATAACAGCATTACTCAACACTAGCACTGATGTGGATTGGTTTAAGTTTTCAAATACCTCTACAGCCAAAAATATTCGAGTGACATTATCAAATCTTCCTGCAGATTATGATTTGAGATTGTACAACAGTGCTGGAACATTGTTGTCAACTTCCGCAAATGGAGGAAATGCATCGGAACAAATCAAATATAATAATGCTCCTGTTGGAACCTATTACATTCGTGTCTATGGTTACAATGGAGTGTTTAATTCAAGTACTTGTTACACATTACGTGCAGATATTTCAAGTACAGCTTTCAAACAAACCGAAGGAGCAGAGGAACTGATTTCGTTAAACGAAAGTACACTTGACCTGTTCCCTAATCCGACAAATGATGGTCATTTTTATGTGACACTTGACAGTGAAGAGTTGGGTTCAGGTGATATCAGTGTTACAGATGCATCTGGCAAACTTGTTCAAAAAATAGCAATAATGAAAGATGAGCAATTTTTCAAAACTATCGTAGATATTCAGTTGAATGGCTCAGGATTCTATTTTGTTACGATTAATTTGAATGGAAATAAAACAACTAAAAGAGTTGTTTACACCGGAGAATAAAACGTTTTAATAAGGGAGAGGTGGGATTATTCTCGCCTCTTTTGTTTTTTATCTATGTTTCGTTTGTAACTTTGTTACATGTCAGAAGAGGAATCATTCGACTATCGTGAACATGCTGCTCAATCTGGTGATCAAGAGCTGGATAAGGTATTGCGGCCTAAATCTTTGAAAGATTTTGCTGGACAACCGGGAGTAGTTGAAAATTTAGAAATTTTCGTACAAGCAGCGAAGTTGAGAAACGAACCGCTTGACCACGTATTGTTGCATGGACCTCCGGGATTAGGAAAAACTACCTTAGCCAATATTATTGCGAATGAAATGGGTGTGGGATTCAAGGTTACGAGTGGTCCGGTACTTGACAAACCAGGAGATCTCGCAGGCTTGCTCACAAATCTCACTGAAGGTGATGTGCTGTTTATCGATGAAATTCACCGATTAAGTCCAGTAGTAGAAGAATACCTCTATTCAGCCATGGAAGATTTTGTTATTGATATTCTCCTAGATTCTGGACCAAATGCACGGACCATACAAATAAACTTAAATCCATTTACCTTAATAGGTGCAACTACACGTTCAGGGTTGTTAACTGCACCTTTGAGGGCGCGATTTGGAATCAATTCCAGATTGGCATATTATGACGCGGAAACATTGACGGCGATTGTGGAACGATCTTCTTCTTTATTAACCATACCCATTAATCCTGATGCGGCATATAAAATTGCTAGCAGGTCTCGGGGAACTCCGAGAATTGCTAATGCCTTGCTTCGAAGAGTACGTGATTTTGCTCAAATTAAAGGTACAGGAAAAATTGACGATTCAATTGCTGAGGTAGCATTGAAGGCGCTTAACGTTGATTCTTATGGCCTAGACGAAATGGATATTAGAATTTTAGGAACGATGATTGATAAATTTCAAGGAGGTCCTGTTGGATTGACAACCATAGCAACTTCGATTGGTGAAAATGCGGGTACTCTTGAAGAAGTCTATGAACCGTTTCTTATCCAAGAAGGGTTTCTCATGCGCACGCCAAGAGGAAGAAAAGTGACTGAAAAAGCATATAAACACCTTGGAAAGGACCTTGGATGGTCGCAAGGCGGATTATTTTAGGAATGCAAGACATTAAGCAATTTATAAAAGAAAAAGCACATTCCTTAGGTTTCTTTTATTGTGGATTTTCTGAAGCAACTTTTTTAGAAGAAGAAGCAAGGCATTTGGAATCATGGTTGACAAAAAACTTTCAGGGAAAAATGTCCTATATGGAAAAGCATTTCGATAAACGGCTTGATCCAAGACTTTTAGTTGATAATGCAAAAACAGTTATTTCTTTATTATTGAATTATAGCCCTCAGAAGAAACAACACACAGATGAGCAAACGCCAAAGATCTCCACTTATGCTTACGGTGAAGATTATCATTCAGTCATAAAAGATAAGTTAAATGAATTATTAACTTTAATTAAATTACATTTTGGAGACATTAATGGTAGAGCCTTTGTAGATTCGGCACCCGTCATGGATAAAGCATGGGCGAAGAAATCAGGCTTAGGTTGGATTGGTAAAAACAGCAACCTCATTCATCCTAAGGAAGGAAGTTTTTTTTTCATTGCTGAATTAATAGTCGATATCGAGATCACACCTGATGGCCCAATTAAGGATTACTGTGGAACATGCACTCGTTGTATTGATGCTTGTCCTACCGATGCGATAGTTGAACCATACGTTGTACGTGGTGATAAATGTATTTCATATCTTACCATCGAACTTAAAGACGAAATAATTCCCAATGAATTTAAAGGAAAAATGGATAATTGGGCGTTTGGATGTGATATTTGTCAAGATGTTTGCCCTTGGAATAGATTTTCAAAACCTCATAATGAACCCCGTTTTAAAGCGTCGGAAAAAATGCTCAACTTAACTAATTTGGAATGGGAACAGTTAAATGAAGAGATGTTTCAAGAACTTTTTAAGAAGAGTGCTGTTAAACGTACGAAGTTCAACGGTTTGAAAAGAAATATTAGATTTATAAAAACACAGTGACATTCTATCTAAATTTGCAATATGACCGTGCAGGAATTAATTGAGGTAAAATATTCTGGACAAGTAGATCAAACTATGGATTATGCAAAAGTTGCCATTCAAACTATTGCGATTTTAATGGGAGGGTTATTTATTTGGCGCGCAGTGATTGCCTATCAGCGAAAACAAAGTAAATCTAGGAGACAGAATTCCTATTTTGAAACCAAATATTCCAAACATTGGAAAAAATAAAAGAAATGGAAAAAAACAAAAAAGCAATAATCATCGGTGCAGGTTTGGTTGGCTCACTTTGGGCAGTATACTTGTCAAAAGCGGGATATAAAGTCATTATCTATGAAAGACGTCCTGATATTCGTAAAGCCGAAATAACTGCAGGGAAATCAATCAATTTAGCTTTGTCCGTTCGTGGTTGGACAGCTCTCGATGCAGTTGGAGTAGGGGATGAAATTCGAAAGATAGCTATTCCCATGTTTGGTAGAATGATGCATGATTTAGAAGGGAATCTTACATATCAGCCTTATGGAAAGAAGGGACAGGCCATTTTTTCTGTTTCAAGAGGGAAAATTAATGCAAAAATGATGGATATTGCTGAACATGTAGGAAATGCAACAATTCACTATAACCACGACTGTAAGCGAGTAGATTTAGAGAAAGGTAAAGTTTATTTAACGAATTCAATAACAGGCGAAGAAGTAGTTGATGAGGCACCAATTGTTTTTGCTGCTGATGGAGCATTTTCTGCTGTGCGTTATAACTCTATGCAAAAATTAGATAGATTTCAATATGCTCAAAATTACATTGCGGATGGTTACCGTGAATTACTTCTTCCTGCTAATCCAGACGGTTCATATCCAATGGATAAAAATGCGCTACACATTTGGCCAAGAGGAAGGTTTATGTTGATTGCTTTGGCTAATGAGGATGGGTCATTCACTTGCACCTTATTTATGCCACATGAAAACGACGAATTTTCTTTTGACAAATTAAAATCACGAGATGACGTTGATAGATTTTTCAAAACTGTCTTCCCTGATTTTTACAAGATGATGCCGAATGTGGGCGATGCATGGGAGGATCACCCCTTATCTAACTTGGCAATAATTCGTTGTTATCCTTGGACAAAAGGGAAAGTCGCTTTGATGGGAGATAGTGCTCATGCTACCGTCCCTTTTTATGGGCAAGGAATGAATGCAGGCTTTGAAGATTGTACAGTACTTAATAATCTCATGCTCAAACATCAAGAAAATTGGGAAAAGGTATTTGAAGAATATAGCCTTACACGCAAACCAGATGGTGATGCGCTTCAAGATTTATCCTTAGATAATTATTACGTAATGCGCGATTATGTGTCTGATCCAGATTTCTTGTTACGTAAGAAAATCGAAGCAAAATTCAGTGATATGTACCCAAACAAATGGTTGCCGTTATACTCCCAAGTGACTTTCAGTAATATACCCTATAGTATAGCTTATAAACAGGGACAAGTGCAAAATTCAATCATGGATGAGGTTATGGAACTGCCAAATATTTACGATAATTGGGACTCTGAAGAGGTCATCAGGTTGATGCTTTCGCGCAGTGAGTCTTTTAATTTCGAAGTATGAGAATTTTAATTCTAGTTTTATTGCTTATTCCTTTTGTCGGATTCACTCAAGGGGGGTTTGTTAAAGGTAAAAAGGGAAATGACTATATAGTCGTTACCAAAAATGGTTATCATTTCGCTGTGGGCCCAACTTACACGATGACCAAAAAAACTGTTTCGGGTGAGTTAAGTGATAACAATGGTTCCCGAGGAACATATTTCGTGGATCCATCAGGTAGTGCTGGTTTTTTCGCCGAGGCAGGATTGGTTCAATTTCCAACATGGAAAGGAATACCAATTAAGCCATTAAAGAAAAGTAGAATTATGGATTATTGGGAGTTTGCACTGGGCTTCAGGCAATTGGCAGGTAAAGAATCGACGACTTTACATTACAAAAATGCGTTGGGCGAAATTTACGATACGGTTTCTTCGACAGGAAGCTTTCGGAATGGATTTTTGTACGGACGAGCCTCTGCACATTCTATTATTTTCGTTGGAAAGAAGAAAATTGATCAAGCAAGAAAATATTTTATCGATCAAAGTATTGGATTGAATGTAGATTATTTAATGTTTCCGAGTAAACAATCTTATGATGATCCAAACTTTATTTCGCCAATATCCACGCGTTATCATGCACCATTAGTTGCTCAATTTCATTATTCTTTGGGATTCGGCATTCGAATTAATCGCGCTTGGATGTGTATTCCTGGCGTTCACCTTCCACTTATTGGTATTTATGAATGGAACAGTTTTAGTCCACGACTTAATTGGTTTTCTTCGGGATACTGGCCCATTCAGGCACAAATAAGATTCATTAAATTATTCGAGCGCGTTCCCAAGTGTGGTGCTTATGGGAATCCAAGTGATATGGAATTAGACAAGAAATTTAGGTTAGGTCAATAAACCTTCCACTTTTTTTTCATCCGTTTTGGAAGTTTCTTTTTAAATCGTTTGATTGTTGAATTACGGTCAGAAATATTCCCACATTTCAAAATGTCGCGAAAAACGACAACATTATTTCTAAAAAAGATAAACTCGAAACTAACTGAAGTGGACTCATCACGGTATAACTTGTATATACTCGTCATGTTTAATGCCTCCTCTAAATTATCTATGGAAAGTGAAGGTTTAAACGTCCGATCATAGCCCCTTACGTTTATTACAACATAGGTGTCAAATCCTTTCAGCTTCAGTGAACTTTGTACGCTGTCTGCAATCAATACCATGGCACTTCCACCTTGCTTGATAATATTTTGAAGCGGTAAGGATTTTATGCCTAATTGACTAAAAATTTCTGTGACATTTACCTCGATTGCATAACGATCTTCAGGTTTGTCGAATTGACCAACAATTACAGCATTTTTTAAATCAAATTGCCCCCAGCTCGTAAAGCACAACGAAATCAAACTGGTAAAAAGAATTATTTTATTCATAGCTCAGAAAATCTCTTTTGCAATAGCTTTCACTGATGATGAGTTAGACATAGTATAATAATGAATGCAAGGAACACCTGCTGATTTTAATTCTTTTGATTGTTGAATCCCCCATTCTATTCCTACTTGTTCAGCAGCTTTATTGTCTTTACATTTTAATAATTCATTGGCAAGCTCGACAGGATAATCAATGTGAAAGAATTTAGGTAAAAATGAAATGTGTGAAAGGGTTTTAATTGGCTTTAGACCCGGAATGATGGGCACATTAATACCAATTTTTCGGCACGCTTCAACAAACGAAAAGTACTTTGAATTATCAAAAAACATTTGAGTGACAATGTATTCTGCACCCGCGTCAACCTTAGCTTTTAAGTTTTGGAGATCAAATTCTAAGTTCATCGCTTCAAAATGTTTCTCGGGATAGCCAGCCGCACCAACACAAAAATGAGTTGGCGCCATTTGAATATCATCCATCATATAATTTCCTTGGTTCATTTCGGAAATTTGCTGAATAAGCTCTACGGCAAATCGATGTCCTCCAGACTCTGCCTTGAATGTGCTTTCTGTTTTAATCGGGTCTCCTCTTAAAGCAAGAACATTATCAATACCTAAAAATTGTAAATCAATAAGTGCATTTTCTGTTTCTTCACGACTAAAGCCTCCACAAATCAAATGAGGAACTGCATCAACGTCATATTTATTCATTATCGCCGCACAAATTCCAACAGTACCTGGTCTTTTCCGAACAGCAATCTTTTCAAGTAAACCGTATTCACGCTCTTTGTAAATATATTCCTCACGGTGGTACGTAACATTGATGAATTTAGGGTTGAACTCCATTAATGGGTCAATACCATCATAAATTGATTGTATACTTTTACCTTTTAAGGGAGGTAATATTTCGAACGAAAACAAAGTTTGACCCTTGGATTCAGAAATATGATCGATTACTTTCATATGTGCAAAGGTAGTTCAATCAATAAAAGAAAAAAAATTAATTGGCTTCTAGAATAGCCTCTTTCATGATTTTAATTGCATCATCGATTTCAGCTTCTGAAATTGTTAATGGCGGCGATAATCTAAAACTGTAAGGATGAGAGAGAAACCAAAAAGTTATAACTCCATTTGATAGGCAAGTTTTTACGACTTTTTCGACCTTTTCTGCAGATTCCATGTCAAATGCAAACATAAACCCAATTCTCCTAGTTGCAACAATACCAGGTAATTTGCCAATGCCATCCTCCAATTTTTTGCCTAATCGTTCTATTTCATCGTAGTTAATTTCCTTCGATATCACTTCTACAGCAGCAGCAGCAGCAGCAGCAATAACGGGATGTCCACCAAATGTTGTGATATGACCAAGCATTGGATTGTTCGTAAAGACACGCATTATTTCCTTTGAAGAAATCAGCGCTCCCACAGGCATACCACCTCCTAGTGCTTTTCCTAAAGTCAAAATATCTGGGATTATCTTGAAGTGCTCAAAGGCAAATAATCTTCCCGTTCTGCCCATTCCACACTGTATTTCGTCGAAAATTAAAAGTGCTCCCACCTCATCACATTTCTTTCTCAATGCATGCATGAATGATAAACTTGGTATTCTCACGCCCGCATCTCCCTGTATTGTTTCAAGTATCACGCCAGCACTCTTTTCAGTAATAAATTCAAGTTGCGACTCTTCGTTCCAATTTAAAAAACGAATATTTGGAAGCAAAGGACGATAGGCCATTTTTTTTGTTTCATTACCCGAAATACTCAACGATCCATTCGTGCTTCCGTGGTAAGAACCTTTGAAGGATACAATTTCAAATCTTCCTGTATATCTTTTTGCCAACTTAATCGCCGCCTCATTGGCTTCTGTACCCGAGTTTACGGCATAAACGCATGATAATTTCTGAGGAAGAACACCACAAAGGGTTTTAACTAAATGCTGTTGTGCATCTTGAATAAACTCCCCGTAAACCATGACATGTAAGTGTTTATCCAATTGCTTTTTAATGGCTTCAATCACCTTTGGATGCCTATGACCTATATTATTCACGGCAACACCGGCTATCATATCAAGAAATGCTTTTCCATCTTTGTTGAAGATATACGAACCTTCTGCACGATCTACTTCCAAAAGAAAGGGATGATCATTCGTCTGACCTAAGTGTTCGAGAAAAAAATGTTCATTGTTCATTTTTCGAATAACTCCTCTAGAGGTGAACCTGTCATTGCTCCCGATCTCTGTATGTTTAATAAGTGTACTAGGGTAGGTGCAATATCGGTAATTTCACATGGGGAAAACACATCTTTTCTCTTCCAATCTTTTCCATACCAAAGCAGTGGCACATGAGCATCATAATTGAATGATGATCCGTGAGAAGTTCCTTGGTGTGCTTTAGGTAAATCCGACGATTTAGTTAAATAACCTGGTTCAACTAGAAATACAACATCACCTGATCGGTTGTAATCATACCCCTTGCGCACCATAGTTTTCCATTCGTCTTCACTTCCATGTTCTAACATTAATTCATTTTTACTGTAAACAGATTTTATCCCTGGCCATTTTAATAAGATTTTTTTTATACAAGCAATTACTTCTTGATATGGCATATTTTCAGATTCAATTTTAACTTGGTCGAGATAAATATGTTGATTTTCCTCAACAAGTATCAAGTTTCCTTTACTGCCGAATTCTTTTGTGAGTGCATCATTTAGTGCGCTCATTAGTCGGTCCATAAAGATATATCCACCAGGCATTTTTTTATCAATAAGCATTTGGGGAACCGGAACTACCGCATGGTCAGCTGTAAGGAATACAACTAAATTTTTTTTACCCACTTGTCCTTCAAGAGCATCAATAAATCGCGAAAGTTCACGATCCAATCGGTAATACATATCTTCAAGTTCTCTAGAATATGGACCGAATGCATGGCCTGCAATATCAGGGGTAGAGAAGGAAACAGCTAAAAAATCTGTTGAATTTGTTTTTCCAAGATTCTCATTGACAAGTGCACTTATTGCGACATCGGTAAGTAAGGTATTTGCAAAAGGTGAAAGTGTGAAAAGTATTTCTTTATTTTGAAAGGATGGAAAATCGTAAGGAAAAGTGGCTTTGTCTTTTTTTTCCGAAATCAACACTTCGTACGGGGATTCGTCTAATGAAGAATAGCGCGACTCATCAAGTAATAACTCCCAGGTTTTTGTGTAGCTAATCGCATTGTTTGTTGAGTTGAATTCAATCAGCCAATCAGGTAATTTCGGCCGGTAAAAATTACTTGAAATAAACTTGCCTGTACTATAGTCATACCAATAAGAACCATCACTCAAATGTCCTCCAGGTAATATTGCTCCGCGATCTTTAATTGAAAACGAAAAAACTTTAGCGGTTGGATATGTTAATTTTAATTGATCAGTTACAGTGTACGTTTTTAAGTTTTTAGGTGAACACTTACCCTCGGACGAGGATGTGCCAATACTCACACAATTTTCATCCGACACACAATTGACAATTCGCTGTTTCTGTTTATCATACCAATCATTTCCAACAATTCCGTGATTACTTGGAGTGGTTCCGGTATAGATAGATGCATGCCCAGGACCAGTATATGTTGGCACGTAGTTATAGAGTGCATTTCTGAAATTCACTCCTTTATTTAAAAAGCGATTAAATCCATTTTTAGAAAAATTTTCTTGAAAACGGTAAAGGTAATCGTAACACATTTGGTCAATAACAATACCAACCACAAGTTTTGGTTTTTGCGCAAAATTAATTGCAGTCCCAAGAAACAAAATCAAAAAAAGAAAGCAAATTTTCATAGGTCAAAATTACAAATTGCCTGATAAAAAATGGGAAAATCATTCGTGCAACTAAATTAAATTTAACTTAGTCTTAATATTTAAATATTTAATTTCTTGATTATGCGAAATTTTCTTTTGCTTCTACTGGCAATTTCAAGTTTATCAATAGCTTATGGTCAATGTGTTGTTACCATTAACGCTACACCGGCAAGTGATTCCTCACTTTGTAATGGTCAATTAACAGCGGTAGCTTCTGGTCAAGCTCCATTCACTTATAATTGGACTTGTAACAACGGAACATGTATTGGGTATACCGGAAATACTGTTTCTAATGCATGTCCTGGTGTTATTTACACAGTTACTGTTGCTGATGCAAACGGTTGCGTGACAAGTGCATCAGTCGTAGTTACTTATACTAATACGAATCCTTGTGTAGGATTATCGGTTGTTGCTAATCCCACAAATGCAAGTTCTCAAAATGTTTGTGATGGTCAAGTACAAGCAAATGCATTTGGAGGAACCCTACCTTACACTTATTTGATTTCAGGCAATGGATATACAATAACTGGAGGGCCATTATTTGACAGTTTGTGTGTAGGTAATTATCAGCTAAGTGTTACAGATGCATTAGGCTGTAATGCACAGAATACCTTTTCTTTAACAGGAAATAATTCTCCTTGTTCGGGATTTACAGGTTATATAAGTAGTGTAACCTTTGCTAATGATACAAATTCATGTGATGGTGTTATTATGAGTGCTGTATCTGGGGGCACATCACCATATTCTTATTCTTGGAGTGATGGTTCAACAGCTTCGAATATAACTTCTGCTTGTTCGGGTTATGAATATACGGTCTGTATTACAGATATGAATGGTTGTCAGGTTTGTGACTCGGTCATTATGGGTGACTCATCATTGATAAATTGTTCTGATTTTAACGCTGCAATAAACTCAACAAATGTTACTCTTTCGGGACTGTGTGATGGGACAGCATCTATTACAGTTAACGGAGGTTTATCACCATACGTTTATAGTTGGTCCTCTGGTCATTCGACACAATCTGTTATTGATTTGTGCGAAGGATCTTACATAGTATCTGTAATGGATGCCAATAATTGTCAACTTTGGCTTTCTTTTTTGATTGGATCGGAGACAGGTAATGTTGGCGATACAATTGTTCTTAATAGTGGGATTTTCATTGATTCTAATGTTTTAGATACCGTTTACAGCGGTTGGTTGGATAATTGTAATTTCGATTTCTCAACCATTGTTTCAGCAACAATTGATGGATATGCCAATTTGAATGACAGCACTTGGGTATCTTGGCAGTTGATATTTAATGACGGTACAACTACTACTTTAACGGTCCCTTATTTTTTAAATACTTCTTTAGGCGGGGTTTATGATGTTGTTTTACAACTTTATTGCGGATTGAGATCCACCCCCCAATGGTTGATGGCTTATTGTCAACTTGATTATGAACCTAATACAAGTTCTTTAGCTGAATTGAAAACTGGAATTCTTTTTTTTCCGAATCCAACGAATAACATAATCACAAGTAACCATAAGCTTTCTAGAATAGAAATTGTTAATTCAATTGGTCAAACTGTTTTAGTAGCACTTGATACAGATGTAATTGATCTAGGTGTTTTAAAATCAGGAGTATACAATGCTGTTATCTCAGTTGACGGAGAAATAATTCAGCGTAGGTTAATTAAAGAATAACCCATCATTATAAGATGAAAAGGATCACTATTCTTTTCTCATTTTTACTAGTTAGTAGTAATTTTTTTTCTCAGCAATTGGGGACATTATCACATGATGGCGTAATAAGAAATTTCATGTTTTATACACCCTCTACTTGGGATGGTGAATCGTCATTGCCTTTATTAATCGTTTTGCATGGCTTGACACAGACAGGTTCTGGTGTTATGGATATTACACAATTTAATTCAATAGCTGAAAAAGAGCATTTTATTGTCGCATATCCGAGCGGGATAAACAATGCATGGAATGCACAAATGAATGTTTCAGTATCTTCTGCAAATGATTTAGGTTTTCTTGAGAATTTAGTTGATTGGTTTGAATTAACTATGCATACCAATCCACTTAAAAAGTATCTATGCGGTTTTTCAAATGGGGCATTTATGAGTTATATGTTAGCATGTGAATCCACACACTGTTTTGCGGGAATAGCTTCAGTTTCTGGTACAATGAGCGATACCGTTTTTTCTAACTGTTCACAACCAAATCAATTAACTTCAATTCTACATATTCATGGAACTGCTGATGCTGTTGTTCCATACGCCGGTTCAGCGACAACTGGCATTTCTGTGGATGCTCTTTTAAGTAAGTGGGTCGTATTTTTGTCCTGTGAACAACAAGTGAATATAAGTGAGATACCTAATAATAATTTATTGGACTTTTCCACCTGTCAACGTTTTATTTACTCGTGTGGAGAATATTCGTTAGAACACATTAAAATTTCTGGTGGAGGTCATCAATGGCCAGGTATCAATACTTGGAATGGAGGCGTTGGCACTATTAATATGGATTTTTATTCACCGCTTGTCATTTGGGAATTTTTTAAGTCAAAGTCTTGCCTACAGGACGTTGGTATAGAATTAATTGAGAATAGAAAGAAGTTTTTAATCCCCAACCCAAGCGTCGGAGAATTAAGGAGTCCATATTATCAGGAATTACAGTCAGTTTACATTTATTCGATTGACGGCACCTTGATACAATTCATTCAAGAATTTCAACAGGATATAATAAGTAACGACTTGAGCAAAGGAAGCTACTTTATTTGTTTAAGAAATAAAACACAACAACAATTTTGGGAGAAAATAATCGTCAATTAACCTTTTCCAATTTTGACGCCTCCAGGCTTTACTGTTCCGCCAGATTTAGGCACTCCAGATGGTTTCGGCGTTGATGGTTTTGGAGATGTAGAAACGGGTGTTTTGGGCTTTGGCGAAACATTCACCGGTTTATAATCCACTTCTTTTGAGGGTTTTGGACGATCAATAACCGGATTTTTACCTTCACCGGTCGTCGGATTTGCAATTGGCTGAGCATTTCCATTTCCTATTTCCTTACCATCGGCATAGGTGTATTGATTATTATTTAGGCGTGGCCGCTCAATTTTGTTCAAAACTGCTCCAGAGACAGGATTGTTTGGAGTTGGCATCGGATTAGGTGTAATGTTTAAGTGACCAAAATCAAACATGCAACCCCCCAATTCATTATTTGGAATACCCATCTCAACACAACGTTGTCTTGCTGATGTTTGCTGATTTGGGGATAAATCTGCTACCGTATAATGCACTCGAGGGAATGATCGGTCTGTGAAACTCACGGTGCTTTGTCCAAATCCGTAATCAAATAAGCTAGTGATATCACTTACCCGCCATTCATCTGCAAAATCTTTGGCAAGAAAAGCGAGGTACTCTCGCTCAGCTTGCTGCGCCACTTGCTGCATCGCTGGGTTCCCAAATGAGGAGAATGCCATGTAAGCAGGCATCTGCCGACTTGCGTTTCGTTGGTTGAAATCGTCTTCCATATTGCCATTCGCATTTCCTAATAGCCCTTCGAATATTCCTTGGTCACATCTAAAAATTGAAACGGATACATTTACAAATACGTTGGCGCCTAATCCTCTCTTATCCATTACAATTCGTTCCCCAGATGGCCAGTTCACGATGTAGTTTTTCCCTTCTACACGAATTACACCTCCTTTCGGTAAATAATAGGTGCGTCCTTGCAACTCTATTGGCTCACCATTTAATCGGAAAGAACGTGGATTTCCATCTGGTCTCTCATCACCAAAAAAACAAAGTCGATCACCTCCAACATTCATGGCGAGGGCCGAATTCAACGAAAAATTTTCGTTTTGGGGTCTTTGTCTGCTCTGAATTTCAAATAGATGTTTTTTAGATTTTGCTAAGACAAATTCTCCAACGGTTTGAAAAGAATAGGTGGCATTGTCGAAAGAAACCAAATGGGGGTCTCCATAACTTCTACCATGAATCCAAGAACAAAATGTATGATTGACAAGCAGTTGGATTTGGTTCCAGTTGGCTTGATCAGCGGCAGCCAAGTTGGGAGCATTTTGGGTGATAATTTCTTGAATATTTTTACGTTTTGGTTCAGGAACCAAGGCAAGCATTTCATACGGAGTAAAATCCTCAGGAAAAGTTCTGTCTGGAATTTCTTTATGTCCCGCATATGCTTGTATAGATGAAGCTAACCATTCTCCTCTAACAGGGTCCCAGGAAGTGAGTTCTGCTCGAATGGGTGAAAAGGCTTCATCAAAACTCTTTTGGGCCATAGAAAAACGAATAACTAAAATGAAGAAAATTAATATAGAGATTTTATACATAGTAATAATTTTAGACAAATGAAACGTACAAATAGCATTCCAAATTAGTCACAAAATTTGTAACCAATCCCCTTAACAGTGTTTATTTTATCTTCTCCGATTTTTCCTCTCAATTTTCGTATGTGAACATCAATCGTTCGATCACCAACAATAATGTCGGTTCCCCAAACTTTTTCTAAGATAATCTCGCGTTTAAATACAAAATTCGGTCTTGACATTAATAAGGCGAGTAATTCGAATTCTTTTCTAGGTAATTGAATCTCTTCTCCATTTTTTTCTATGAGGTACTTTTCTCTATTAACTTTAAGCTCCTCCGAAATAATTGCTTGGCGAATTGGTTTTAATTCTTTTCTTCTCAAGATAGCAGCAATCCTACTCATTAGTACTTTTGGTTTAATTGGCTTTGTAACATAATCATCTCCACCAGCTTCTAGTCCGGCGATTTGACTGTAGTCCTCCGCTCGTGCTGTGAGAAAACAGATTAAAATATCTTGAAAATATTCATCGGATTTCAATTGCTCACAGACCTCGATACCATCCATTCCGGGCATCATGACATCGAGAATTAATAAATCAGGTTTTTTATCCTGTATTTTTTTGAGGCAATCAACTCCGTCAATCGCAATTTGAACGCGATATCCTTCTCTTTCTAGGTTATACTTTATCAATTCACGAATATCGTCGTCGTCGTCTGCTATAAGTATATCGAACATATTGCAAATTTAGTGATTTAATTGTTTGTCAAGTTATTAACTCAATATAAGCGTAACAGTGTAAAAAAAATGTGGAAAATTTAGGGAATAACTATTTATAATTCACAAAAAGTATTATTTTTGCCCTGTAGTAGTAGGTTAGGTTGATACTAGGAGCCTTGGATTTTTCCAGGGCTCTTGGTTTTTTTGCTAATTTCGATTGATGGAAATAAAAATTTTATTAGCTGAGGACGACATAAATTTAGGTTTCGTTGTTTCTGATCATCTGAGATCAGAGGGATACAAAGTATCCTTGTGTACAGATGGAAATGAAGCATTGAAGAGATTTAATGAAGAACCTTATCATTTGTGTGTCTTAGATGTAATGATGCCGAAAAAAGATGGTTTTTCTTTAGCGAAAGATCTGAGGAAATTAAACGCTGAAATTCCTATATTATTTTTAACGGCAAAAGCTCAATTAGAAGATAAGGCCGAAGGGTTTAAAGCTGGTGGCGACGATTACCTTACCAAGCCATTTAGCGTTGAGGAGCTTTCATTTAGAGTAAAAGCGTTGCTAAAGCGTGTGCACCTTTCTTCAGATAAACAAGAGGACAAAATCATTGAGGTGGGTAAAACACGGTTCGATACAGAAAACTTAACATTAACATTCAATAATCAAGTGCAATCCTTAACTAAAAAAGAAGCCCAAATTTTAAAGTTGATGTTTAAATTGAAAAATCAAGTGATTCCTCGGGAAGTTATTTTGAATGGCGTTTGGGGACAAGACGATTATTTTGTGGGCAGAAGTTTAGATGTTTTTATAACTAAATTGCGTAAGTACCTTAGAGAAGATCAAACACTTCAGATTACGAATGTTCATGGAATCGGATTTAAACTTACAATAAGCGTTTAATGGCATTAATTCTTCATATTGAAACAGCAACGAAAATATGTTCAGTAGCTTTATCTGAAAAAGGAAATATACTTCAGGTGATTTCGGAGGAGGGGGAAGGGTTTATTCACGGTGAACGATTAAGCATATTGATTGATTTAGTGATGAAAAATGGGAATAGAGATTTTAAAGAACTACAAGCAGTTTCTATTTCCATTGGTCCAGGATCCTACACAGGATTGAGGATTGGATTGTCAACTGTTAAAGGATTGGTATTTGCATTGAAATGCCCAATAATTGCCCTAGACACCCTCGAAATCCTTGCGAAAAGTCATGCCAACAAGGGCAATATCATTTCAATGATAGATGCTCGAAGAATGGAAGTTTATGCCTTCGGGATTGATGGTTCAAAAAAATCCATTTTTTCATCTAAACCAGTCATCCTAGAAGCTCAAACATTTTCAGTGTTCGAACCATTCTTGTGTATTGGAGATGGAGCATTGAAAACAAAAGAAATCTGGAGTGGTCGAGCAATTAATTATGATGATGATTTTCGTTTAGATGCATCTTTACAATGTAAAATTTCATACGAAAAATATCTTAAAAAAGAATTTTCAAGTCCTGAACACCTTGTTCCGAATTACCTCAAAGATTTTCAGCTCAATAAATCTTGAGTGTTTTTTCATGAATTGCTTCATTGCCTAGTTGGTCGCGAACAATCAACCGTATTTGATACTTTCCTGCTAAAATTTTATTAGTTGAACAACTCACTGCATTGTTTTTCATGTCGTAGTATATTGGAATGAACGAATCATTCATATAAAGTGCATAGTTGCTAATCTCAGAATGTTGGTCTGAAATACTCCATTTTAATTGTTTTTTTGAACATATTGTGTCACTAAGTTGGTAGCTTAGCGGTGAAATTTTCGGCGCAATGGTGTCCCAAGACAAAGAGGGGATTCCTAAAGTTTTGGTTTCAGTATTTAGGGTTTTATCAGAAGTGAAGGATTTTGAATATTTTCCATCAATTCTTATGAAAGCTTTTTCTGGTTTTTTACTGGGAAGTTCAGTTTTGAAAATCACGCCTTTACTTAATGGTATGCTCGGATTTAGTACGTGTCGTTTGTTGACAGGTTGCATCAAAGTGTACGGTGAGATTGAGTAGTTAAAGGAGGAATGAGCGCCTAAAATTTCTTGTTTTGGGTAATAGAAATTCATACTATCAAGCGCTTTTTTTTCAATATTATTTGAATACGGCAATAACCAAAAACAATAGGTACTAGAATGCTGCTCCCGATCAGAAACAACTATTTTAACAAGGGTTTTCTTGTTTGAAAACTTATACACTGATTCAGCGAGTTTGTTGACTTTGTATATGAACAATGGATTTCCTTCTGAATAAAATAATTTGTGCCACTTAGCCTTATTTGACCGATAGGCTTGATAATCACAATAATCGTTAACGTAGCGCGTATGATCAAAGGAAATAGAATCCATTACGCTTCTGAATACTAAAAGTGTATCGAAATACAAGTTTGTTTCATAAAGATCGAATTTTCCACCTTTCTCTTTCATTCGATCTCCCCCTTTCAAGAGAATACCGAAAGATTCTGCGGTTGAAAATGTAGCAGTCGAAAGTGAAATTTGTGGTGCTAGTTCAAAATTTGTTGAATCATACAAAATAGGTTGAACAGAAATGCCAAAGTTAGATAATGCAAAGCCTTCGACACTGGTAGGAACAATTTTTATTGCTTCGATAAAAGGTGCTGATTCATCAATCAAATTAAATCCATGCGCCAAAGGGTTCAAAGCGATTTCACTTGCCGTTTCTCTAATTTCAAAATGTAAATGAGGACCTGTTGAACTACCGGAGTTTCCTGAAAATGCAATAAGCTCCCCTTTTTTTACAGTAAAAGCCCCTGCCAATAATGTTGTATCAATCTCATTTTCTGAGCGCTGTATTAGCCAATTGGACACGAGTGAATCCAGTTGATTTGAAAAAATAGAACAATGTGCATAAACAGATGTTTGACCATTCGGATGACTGAGGTAAAGTGCTTTTCCATAACCACTTCTTGATATTCTAATGCGTGAAATGAAACCATCCCTGATGGCATAAATCGGCACACCTTCAATACCATTTGTTCGGAAATCTAAGCCCATATGTAGATGATTTGGACAAATATCGCCAAACATCGTACTAAGGTTAAGTGGTATCCCTAACGGTGAATGGAGCTCCTCTGAAACAAATGCTCTTTGTGAATAACAAATCAAAGGAAATAAAGCTATGAGTTGAATGATGGTGCGCATGTACAAATGTACACATTGAAAAAAAATGTAAAATAGATTTTGAAAAATGATGTTAATGTTCCTTTCATTGTTAACTTTGTCTAAAGTCTTGATTCATGTCTGAACAAACGAAGGAACTTTTCAAAGAAATACAAAATTTATCTGATTTATTGCGTCAAAAGCTTGTTGCTATTGAGCATGAAAAGAATGAGTTAGGTGTTAAGAATGAAAATATTCAATCGCAACTCTCTAATGCTGAATCTCTTATATTACAGTTGAAAGAAGAGATTAGCGAGTTAAAATCAGCACTTGAAAAGGCAGATACTAATTTGGTTGAAAAAAGCAATGGTGGAAGAGATACTGAAACCATAGACGAATTAGTGAAGGAAATTGATTATTACATAGAAAAACTGAGAAAATAGTATGAGTAAGGTTGCCATAAAAATTTCAATTGCGGGTAGAACTTATCCCTTAAACGTCGCTGAAGACGAAAAGGAAGCTGTTCTTCAAGCTGCTGATGAAATTAATAAGGCAGTTGATTATTTAAGGAAGCACTATGCCGTCAACGATGCACAGGATCTTCTTGCTATGTCCTCACTACAATTATTAGCAAAACAATCGAAAACATCGAGTAAAGAAGCAAAAGATAAACTTGATGATACAGAACTCAACCAACAGCTTGAGACGCTAAAAAGTAATTTGCAATCCCTTCTCTAATCCGCGCATTTTAAGACCCTTAAAATTTAAGGCAAATGGATGTATTAATTTATGCAATTATCGGTTTAATAGCGGGTGGCGGTGTAACTTTCGTTGCACAACAATCCTTGTTAAAAACTAAAAGTCAAAAACTGATCAAAGATGCTGAGCAAGAAGCTGAGCGTATCAAAAAAGAAAAAATGCTTCAAGCGAAAGAGAATTTCTTGAAGATGAAAGAGGAACATGAGGCTGCTATGAAAGATAGAGAGCGCAAGTTACAATCAAATGAAGATAGGGCTCGTTCCAAAGAAAAAACCCTTGATCAAAAAATGGAAGAATTGGGAAGAAAAGAAGGGGAGATAAAAAAAATTCAAGCAGATTTTGATGGGAAGTTTCAGGGGCTTGAGTTGCGTCTTCAAGAAATTGACAAAATTCAGCAAAAAAGGGTATCTGAATTGTCAAAGATTAGTAACCTATCAGCTGAGGATGCCAAAGCCCAGTTGATGGAAGCATTAAAAGATGAAGCACGAACAGCAGCAATGGCCTCAATAAAAGAAATTACGGAGGAAGCAAAACTTAACGCGAATCGAGAGGCAAGAAAAATTGTTATCCAGTCTATTCAGCGTGTAGCAACGGAGCAAGCGATAGAAAATGCGGTCTCTGTTTTTAACATAGAGTCCGATGAAGTGAAAGGTAGAATTATCGGTAGAGAAGGAAGAAATATTCGTGCATTAGAGGCTGCTACCGGTGTCGAAATTATTGTTGATGACACACCTGAAGCTATTATCTTATCTTGTTTCGATCCTGTAAGAAGAGAAATTGCTCGATTATCGCTACATCAATTAGTAACCGACGGTAGAATTCACCCGGCCCGGATTGAAGAGGTTGTTGGGAAAACAAAAAAACAATTAGACGAGGAAATTGCGGAAACTGGTCGTCGAACGTGTATTGATTTAGGAATCCATGGGTTACATCCAGAGTTAATGCGTATGGTTGGACGAATGAAATACAGGTCCTCTTATGGACAAAACTTGTTGCAGCACTCGCGTGAAGTAGCAAATCTTTGCGCAATTATGGCGGCTGAATTGGGACTTAATGTAAAACTTGCGAAACGTGCAGGTTTGTTACACGATATTGGAAAGGTGCCGGACGAAGAACCTGAATTACCACATGCTATTTTAGGGATGAAAATTGCAGAGAAATTTGGAGAGAAAGGAGAGGTATTAAATGCAATTGGAGCCCACCACGATGAAATTGAAATGACTACATTGATATCTCCAATCGTTCAAGTTTGCGATGCAATCTCAGGTGCTCGTCCTGGTGCTAGGAGAGAAATAGTCGAAGCCTACATTAAGCGAATTAAAGAATTAGAATCCTTGGCACTTTCTTACGAGGGTGTAACTAGTGCCTATGCCATTCAAGCAGGTAGAGAATTAAGAGTTCTAGTGGAAGCAGAAAAGGTTACAGACCAAAAGTCTGAAGAATTGTCATTTACTATTTCGCAGAGGATACAAACTGAAATGACATACCCAGGACAAGTGAAAGTTACTGTTATTCGAGAAAAAAGATCTGTAAACTACGCGAAATAACAACTTTCTGTTGTGTTGAATTGTTAGGGTAGGTATGAACCATCCACTATACATTGCAGGTCCTTGTAGTGCCGAATCTTTGGAACAATTGATTGCAACTGCAGAGGAGCTTAACGGTATCTCTTTTTCTTATTTTCGTGCAGGAGTTTGGAAGCCTCGGACACGTCCTGGTTCTTTTGAGGGACATGGAATAAAAGCATTGCCCTGGTTGAATGAAATACAGGCTCAATTCGGGTATAAAATCGCAATTGAGGTTGCTTCAGCCATACACGTTGAACAAGCATTAGACGCTGGTATTGATGCATTTTGGATAGGAGCAAGATCGGTGACAAATCCTTTTACGGTGCAAGAGATTGCAGATTCATTGAAAGGAGTGAATATACCTATGTTCATTAAAAACCCTGTGAATCCTGATTTGAAATTGTGGCTTGGGGCAGTTGAGCGCATTGAAAATGCGACAAACACGAATATTCATGCTATACATAGAGGATTTTCGGTTTATGAAAAGATGAAGTATCGAAACGATCCGAATTGGCAAATCGCCTTAGATTTTAAAATTGAACGACCTGATGTTCCTTTGATTTGTGATCCTTCACATATGGGTGGAACTCGAGATGTGTTGTTAGAATTAAGTCAAATTGCAATGGATTTACATTTCGATGGGTTGCACTTAGAAGTTCATAATGATCCAATTCATGCACTTACTGATGCCATGCAGCAAATAAATGGTAAGGAATTACGTTCCCTCTTGCAGAAATTGAAGTTGAGGGAAAGAAATGACCTCATTAACGATGAAATTCTTGAATTAAGAGATAAGATAGATTCACTCGACAAAAAGGTGCTTCATATTTTGGTAGAACGAATGAAAATCGCTGATCAGATTGGTCAGCTCAAATCGAGAAATAATACTACAATTTATCAAGCAAAAAGATGGAAAGAACTAAGAGAGAAAAACGTTAAGCATGCGCAATCATTAGGTTTACCGGAAGAATTGGTTTCTCAATTACTTAAATTAATTCATCAGGAGGCGATACGTATTCAAGCATCGTATATTCAACATAAGGAAGATCATGGAATTGTATCCGATAAAATCGATTAATGGCGACATTCATATTCCTTGTTCTAAGAGCGAAGCACAGCGCGCATTATTAATTGGTGCCATACAAAAACGACCATTGACGCTGATAATGGTGGAACCCTCCGAGGACGTTTTTGCGGTTATCCAGTTGTTAAAAAAACTTGGATTTGGCATTGAATGGAATAATAATAACTTGGTTTTACATGCTTTTCCTTCGAAACTAGATAAAGTAGAAATCAACGTCAATGAGTCCGGATTTGCCTTTCGAGCATTGGCAAGTGTTGCGATGCATTGGACAGAAGAATTGTTTTTAACTGGCGAAAAAAGTTTGATTCAGCGCGATTTTAGCGAATTGCAATATCAGTTAATCGCTCTAGGCCTCCACGTAAAGTCTAACGAAGGAAAATTACCTTTTCTCATTTCCGGTCAACTTAGAAAAGGTGAATTTCTTATTTCCTCTAAAGATAGTTCACAAGGTATTTCTGGCATATTGATAGCATTGGCTGCTTTAGCCGATGAGTCGAAGGTAACTCTTGAAAATGTGGTAAGTTTACCTTATGTTGAATTGACGGTACGCATGCTTCAGAATTTTGGATTTGGCATAAAACAAGAAGGTCTAGTTTTTTCTATCTACCGTGATAAGCTCCATGCGCTTATGACCTATCAGGTAAATGGGGATTGGAGCAGTGCAGCTGTTTGGTTTGCTGCAGCTGCCTTGAAAGGTGAAATTAGGTTAAGGGGATTAGCATTGAATACTTTTCAATCAGATGAGGTAATTCTTGAAATAATACAACATGCCGGTGCAGAGGTTATTTTTGAAAAAGATGGTATTATTGTTAGAAAATCTCAGAAAAGTTTACGGCCAATTTATGTTGATTTGCTTCATTGTCCGGATTTATTTCCTGTTTTAGCCATTTTTTCATGTGGGATATCCGGTATTTCTAAATTTACGTCACTTCATCGATTGACGAATAAAGAATCAAATCGGCTAATGGCAGTCTGTACTATGTTAGATGCTTTTCAAGTAAATTATATCATCGAAAACAATTCCATGTCAATAATTGGCAGGGAAACTTTAAAAGGCGCAAAACTAGAGGTATTTGGAGATCATCGACTGATAATGGCGGCTACCTTGGCTTCATGTGTAGCTGAGGATGTTGTTTATTTCGACAACGAAGAAGCAGTTGCAAAGTCATATCCTTCCTTTTTCACTCATTGGAATTCTGTTACCGAGAGGTAGTTTTCGATTTATTTATTTTTAAACTGTAGGCAAATACATCCAAATGTATATACTTCAATCTATTTTTAATTTCGTTTTTCTCTGATTCCGAAAGTGTTCTGCTCTCAAGTAATTTTGATAAATATGCGCCCACTTTATTGGCATCTCTTGGTTTAATCCAAATATCATAAGTCGTTGCGATACTTTGTAACACAAGGTCGCGGTCCTTGAAATCTGGAAATCTTTGCAGAAGGGTATCTCCGTATGCAATTGATTCTTTGTAGCCTTTCATTTCGCCATATTTCATGTGTAATTTGAACAGACAACTTGCAGATTCAGGTGCAGTTGGGTAATTACTTATCACGTCTTTTAAACGATTAATGAGGTCTAAAAATACAAAGGATCCAATGCGTTTATCGGGATTTTTCGTTACTTCTTTGGTAATTGAATCCTCTAATTGAGTGACACGTGATAACAGGCTAGGTAAATCCTTTTTTACTTGTGAAATTGGTTGACTTTCAGAACTGCTTGAATCTGCTGTTTCTTGAGAATTGTTGCAAGCGTAAAGCATGAAAAAGTAAAGAAAAATAATAAGTTTGTTCATGTTATTTTTTATTAGGAAATTTCATTCGGTAATCAACATCAATTAGGCCATTTGAAATATTTATTAAGCGTTTTTGAAGTAATTTCTTCTTAAGTGCGTTTAAGTGATCAGTGAATAATATGCCTTCAATGTGATCGTATTCATGTTGGATGATTCGAGCGGCATATCCGTCATATTGTTCCTCATGAAATTTCCAATGCTCATCGAAATAGGTAATGGTAAGCTTTTCATGTCGCGAAACATTTTCTCGAATTTTTGGAATACTTAAGCAACCTTCTTGAAAAGACCATTTGCTTCCACTTTCCTCTTCGATAATTGGGTTGATAAAGACTTTTTTAAATGCTTCAATACCATGTGCTTTTGGATCCGGTTCTTCACCTTCTTCGTCTGCAAAAGGCGCTCCATCAACAATGAAAAGTCGAATGCTTCGTCCTATTTGTGGAGCTGCTAGACCAACACCTTTGGCTTCATACATGGTTTCAAACATGTCTTTGATTAATTGATCCAACGCTGGATAGGTTTCATCAATTTCCTGCGCTTCTTTCTTGAGGACGGGATCTCCGTAGGCAACAATCGGTAGTATCATGAGTAAACTTCGTTGTACAAAAGTAGTGAAACTATGTCTTAAGCATTTTTTCCATTCAAAAAATCTTGTAAAAAGACCGTGGCACTCACTTGATCAATTAGCTCCTTGTTTTTTCTTTGTTTCGAAGTCCCTATTTTAGCTATAGTTTGTGACGCAATTTTACTTGTAAATCGTTCATCCTGAAAGTACACTTTAATTGAATTGAAATTCTTTTCAATTGCATCTTTTAATAGACGTACGTTTTGTGTGATATCGGTGTCATTACCATTCAGTTGAGTGGGAAATCCAATGACAATTTCTTTTATACCCCTGACATTTATTAGTGTTGAAAGTTCTGCCATCAATTCTTTTGAATCAACCGTTTTAAATGGTGTTGCAATGATTTGTTGCGAATCTGAAATGGCAATACCTGTTCTTTTCAGTCCGAAATCTATTCCTATTATTTCTGGCATCCCTCAAATTTACAATTCAACAGTGATAAATGGATATTTTTAACCAAATATTACATTATGCGATTCACTCTTCATAGTATTGAACTTGAAAATTTTATCTTTGTTGCTAGATATGAATAAACTTGCCTTTCGTTCTTTTAAAATCTTGCATTTATTTCTGCTATTGGGGCTAGTCATTTCCTGTTCATCTGAAACAGATTTAAAAGAAAAAGACCCGCCAAAAGCCAAATTAAAAAAAATGGTATCGGCTTTTCCTGAAGAAGAAATTTTTACGAATTATATAAATGAAATCGATAGTTCAACAGCATTTACAAGTGGTCCTACATTGCACTATATGAGCAATGATGAAACTCATACAAGTGCCCTAGTTTTTTTTGATGCGCAAAAATCAATTAAAAAAGTTGTCGTTCAAGATGTACGTAAGAATGGGTCTTCGGAAATGTGTTCATATTATTTTCGAGGAGGAGGACTATTTTGTTGGATAGCTGAAGAAACGAAAACAACGGGAGAATCTTTTCAATTTTCAATTACAAAAACTTTTCTAGACTCTTCAGAGCAAGAGGTGTATTCATGTGCGAAAGTACATAGTGAGTTCGATTCATTAGAATTTATGCCCTTTCAACAAGTGGAAAAAATTCGGAAAGATAAAAATCGCGTAATTCAACTTGTTAATCAAGAGGGTCCTTTTCAAACGTTATTTAGGGGATTTAGTGATTTTAACGGATTAACGTTCATGGTGGTAGGTACAGAAGAGTTTACTTCTACACTTGAAATCGATAAAAAAGCTAAGGGAGATCTCGCTCAACTGTTAAAAAATCCTGCTGCACATATGGGCAAGAAATTAAGTGTCTCGTTTACAACTTATACAAAAGACGACAACATTGAATACCAAAAATTATTAAACGTTAAATTCATTTCGAAGTAAACATTTACTCGAGCTACACGTTATGTATAACATTAAACAACTATGAAATATTTTTTTACATTAACTATTTTTTTTCTCCTATGTATTGCTGCAAATGCACAACAAATGAGGGTATTTGGGACCGTTTATGATACCTCGGGTGTAAAGCCATTATCAAATGCAGGTGTAATGGCAGTGCGGATGAAGGATTCACTTTTATTGAAGTACACACGTACAAACATACAGGGAGAATTTAATTTGACAGGTTTTCCCGTTGATACGTTTACTCTTTTTATCGAACACCCTGATTTTGACACGAAATCCTTCTTTATTTTCGGAAGTAAGAGCAACGACGAAATTAACATTGCGAAAATTTCTTTAAGTGGTAAATCAAAGCAATTGAAAGAAGTTATTGTTTATGCAAATAAAAACCCAATATATTTCAAAGGGGATACCTTGGTGTATATTGCAGATTCATTCAAAGTAAATGAAAATGCAGTTGTTGAAGATCTATTGAAAAAACTACCCGGAATAAAAGTGGATGAAAATGGGACAATTACCTCTCAAGGAAAACAAATTAGTCAGGTTTTGGTTGATGGAGATGAATTTTTTGGCTCAGATCCAACGATTGCGACCCGAAATTTAGGGGCCAAAGGTGTTGAGTCTGTGCAGGTTTATGAAAAAGATAAAGAAAATGCTAAAGCCGGAGAAGATGATAAAATTCAAGTATTGGATTTAAAGTTAAAGGAAAATGCGAAGAAAGGTTATTTTGGTAAGTTATCAGCGGCTTCAGATTTTGGTTTGTTTGAAGACAATCCTTTTTACGAAACCGAACTTTTAGCCAATAAATTTCAAGGTAAACAAAAAATATCTGTGTTCTTACTGGGGTCGAATACACCAAAATCAAATTTCAAGTGGGGGGATATGAATAAATTTGGACTAGAGAATGAGCGCAATAATTCTGGAATGTCTAATTGGAATCAAGGAAATACAAATAACACCAATGGAATTCCTAGAACTATTAAAGCGGGAATTTATTACACGGACAAAATCGGGAAAACAGGAAAAATTGGTTTTAATTACGCATATTACGATACGCGATTAGATGCCATCGGATCTAGTTATTCACAATATTTCCTTGCTGATACAACTTACTACACAAAAGATTCTGCAAACAATCGTTCGACAAATACTTCACATAGGATAAACTTGAATTTTTCTATGAATATAGATTCATTAACATTTATTGAAATTAAACCGAATGTCAATTTAGACGCTGCTACCACAGATAACACGAGCATTTCTGAATTTATTGATAAATCTCAAGTGCGATCTTTAAAAACTGACATACAGAATATCAATGAATCTTCAGGGATCACGAGTAATTCTGAAGCACTACTTCGAAGAAAATTTCAACGTCCGAAAAGGGAACTAGAATTAAAATATATCTTCAATTATAGTAATAATAATACAACGGGCCAATTATACAATTCCGCAGTTTATGATCAGGGCGGGATTATCGATACATTCCGTCAAGATAAAACAAATAGTAACGCTGCTACTAACCATTATACTATAATGACTTATACAGAACCCATTACTAAACGTATAAAATTACAAGCAGAGTATTTATACGAATTTGGCGACCAATTACAGGATAAAAGAACGTACGACTTTGACGTAAATACCGGGATGTATACGCTTGAAAATGAATTTTTCTCGAATAATTTTGATAATATTCGCCAACAGCACCGTGGTACACTCATTGGAATTTATGAGGACAGAAAACACACCTTAACAGGTGGAATTGGCTTTAGAAATATTGACATCGATAATAGAAATTTAATTACAGATTCTGTCATTCCACAAAATATCAGTAATTACTTACCTCAGTTTAGCTATCAATTTAAACCGAGTATTAGTAAGCGTTTTAGTTTCTTTTACACCACGAATTCGCAACAACCCAGCATAAATGATTTGCAACCAGTTCCGGATAATTCAAATCCGAACCGAATTCAAGAAGGAAATCCAGACCTGAAACCAAATTATGTGCACAATATCCGTATGAATTTTAACACATGGTCTGCATTGACCGGACGTTATATTTGGAGTGGATTCAATGCATCACTAACCGACAATGCGTTTGCTAATTCATCACAATTCGATCCTTTTGGACGTACAGTGTCAAAAACTGTCAACGTTGATGGAAATATATTTTCCAATTTATTCGCTGGATTTGGTTTGCCTTTGTTCAATAGAAAGTTTGAGATTAACCCCAACATAAATGCTTCATACATGCGTTATACTAATTTCATCAACGAACAAGAAAATATCACGCAAAATCGAAGTATTTCTGGAGGAACCGAGTTTGAACTCAAATTAGACTCCATACAAATAACTGTTGGCGGTGATTATAGTTATACAAGTCCGGTAAGTTCACTTGCATCAGCTTCTAATACTCCTTTTGTAATGCAGACTTATAAATTGGACGTTGAGTGGCAATTACCTGCGCATTTCAAGTTTAAGGCAGATGCTAAATATGTGATAAATTCTCAACGGGAAAATGGGTTTAATAGAAATATTTTGGTAATAAATACAGAGTTGAGTAGGGCGTTTTTAAAAACAGAAAATCTTGTGATTGCATTAGCGGGTAATGATTTATTAAATCAAAATATAAATCTTCAAAGACAAATCAACGGAAATGTTGTGACGGATAATTATACTAAAATCATTTCACGATATTTCTTATTGCGGTTGACATACAAATTTAATAGCAATAAAACGAAAGAAGATGAGTGGAAAGGTTGGCATTAATAGAAAAAAAACACCTATGAAAATAATTATTAGTCTTATATTCTTCTCATTCGTTTTACAAGGTATAGCCCAACATTATACCTTCGGAAAAATTACGTTCGAACGAAGGACAAATTTGGAAAAACGATATACAGATCAACGTATGAAGCGTATGATTAATGAAAGTAACAAAATAAGAAATGAAGTATTTACTTTTTATTTTAACGATACGGCATCTGCTTTTGTTCCTATTCAAGACAATAATCCAAGTGAGGTTAGTTGGATGACTTCAAAGAACGCTTACTATCAAAACTTAAAAGCGGACCAGCAATTGACGGTTCTCTCGTTGTTTGGTCAATTTTTGTATATTAACGATAGTTTACCCCAGCGCAATTGGAAAATTACAGAAAATACACGAAACATTGCAGGATATGATTGTAGAAAAGCGATTTATCAAAAAAATGACAGTACAAGAATTTATGCATGGTATGCAAGTAGCTTAGTTCCTTCGGTAGGCCCCGAAGGATTTTGTGGGTTGCCAGGGACAATTTTAGGTGTTGCTACGGAAGATGGAGGTATTATTTATTTTGCGAAAAAAGTAGAATTTATTCAGCCTAAAAACGAAGAACTACTTGCCAATATAGGAAAGAATAAGGCTGTAACCATTAAAGAACTTAAAGCAGATATCGAAAAAAAATATGGTAGTCAACCGTGGGGTAGACGCATGTTCGATGACCTTTTCCGTTGGTTATAATCCATTTATCTTTCATTTTACGGAATTTATTACCTTTGTCGCTTGATTTACCAAATAAGACTACATGTGGCAGTGGATTGCTAATTTTATTTTAAGAAATCGATTTATCATTCTTGGTGCAATAACCTTGATCACAGTTTTTTTGGGCTATCATGCATTTACCTCCTTAAATCTAGACAATAAATACGGGTTAGCGCTACCAAAGGATTCTCCCACAACGGAGAACTACAAGAAATTCAAAAAAATGTTCGGTGAGGACGGTGGAACACTTATCATCGCGCTTGAATCAGATTCTTTGTACACACCAGAAAATCTCAAACTATGGCGAGACATGGGCTCAGAGATTTTAGCTAAATCCTTGGGAGTTAACTCAGTTATTTCTGAAGCAACTTTGGTCACGCTGAAAAATGATAAAGCCCAACGGCAGTTCGAGTATCCACCTACACCGATTGTTACGGAGGATAAGTTAAAAACGCGTGAAGGCGTCAAGAAAATCCGGAACGAGATTAGAAATAATCCGTTTTTCAAAGACATTTTATATAATAAAAAGGAAAATGTCTCCTTAATGTTAATCGGACTTGAAGAGGAGTATTTAACGGACAAGGATAGTTGTAAGTTGGTATTGGATATCGAGCAAATTGCCAAGAGATATGAGCAAAAACTTGGAAAGATGCACTTTTCTGGATTACCATACATACGCGTGGTTATTGCAAAGCGAATACAAGGCGAGATGTTCTTGTTTATTGGATTCTCAATCCTGGTAACATCAATACTACTCTATATTTTCTTTAGATCTTTTCGCGTAGTTGGGATTTGTTTAACTGTTGTGGGTATTGCTGTTATTTGGGCGATGGGAAGTATTGGGTTTATTGGTTGGAAACTATCCTTCTTAATGGCACTAATCCCTCCACTAATGATTGTCATTGGGATTCCAAATTGCATCTTCTTGATGACAAAATTTCATCAGGAAGTGAAAGAACATGGTAATAAAACCAAAGCGCTTTCTCAGGTGATCCAAAAAATTGGAACTGCGACCTTTTTAACCAACTTTACAACAGCTATAGGATTTCTAACGTTTGCATTCACCAATTCTGAAAAATTAATTGAATTCGGACTTGCTGCTAGTATGAACATTATGATGGTGTTCATCTTGTCCTTGTGTATCTTGCCAATTTTATCTTCTTTCTTCAAACCACCAAAGACCCGTCATCTCAAACACTTAGATCGAAAATTTGCAACTGGGATGATTAATTTTATTTTGTTTATCACCCAAAAAAGAAGAACAGTTATTTATATCGTTACCGTTGCAATAGTGGCTGTGAGTGTCTATGGAATGTCAAAGATTATTGCCACCGGAAATTTAACTGGAGATTTACCCAAAAGTGATAACATTTTGCAGGATGTAAAATTCTTAGAATCCAATTTTGGAGGATCTATTCCCTTTGAGATTATGGTTTATTACCCGAATAAATCATGGTGGAAACGAGAAACATTAGATAAAATAGACCAAGTTCAATTGGCGCTCTCCAGGGATACACTATTTTCAAAATCAGTATCTGCGGTTGATATTATTAAATGGATCAATATGTGTTATTACGACAATGATTCAACGCAATATCAACTATACAACAGTAGAAATAAGTTAGTCCAGCGAGATTTATTGCGTTACATCAAAGATTTTAGCAAGCGGGCCGACAATGGGAAGTATTCAATTAAGGAATTGATTGATACGAACAATCGCGTAATACGCATTCGTTGTCAAATTCAAGATATTGGTTCATATGATGTTTCCGATAAAGTGATACAGGTTAAAGACACCATTGAAAGAATATTAAATCCGGAAAGAGATCAATTAGAAGGTTTTTATAGCAAGATATCTAATAATGTAAATTATATCGATAGTTTTTACACATATTACCCAAGTATTTATAATAATTTCCGTGATTTATATTTTGGAGATAATGACGCCTTAAAATTGAAATTTGAAGAAGATCCCCAATTTGCTCGAGAGGTAATTCGAAAACCTGGTGTTCAAGAAAAGCTAAGGAAAGCAATTGACCAAGAATTCTATGCATTTGACATTACAGGTACCTCAGTGGTTGCGTCTGAAGGAACGAAATACCTGGTGAATAATTTAATTTCCAGTATAATCTTTGCCGTTGTTTCAATTGCTGTTTTAATGGCCATACTTTTCAGGTCATGGCGAATGGTGGTTATTTCGATGATCCCAAATTTGGTTCCGTTATTTATCACTGGAGGAGTAATGGGCTTTTTAGGCATTCCCTTGAAACCTTCAACGCTTTTGGTATTTAGCATTGCTTTTGGTATTTCAGTAGATGACACTATCCACTACTTGGCCAAATATCGCCAAGAATTAAAACTCCAAAAATGGGATACTAAGGAATGTGTGCTCATGGCGATTCGTGAATCTGGTTTAGGAATGTTCTATACCTCCATTGTCTTATTCTTTGGTTTTTCGGTATTCACCTTTTCACAATTTGGTGGAACACAGGCATTAGGATACCTTATCTCTTTAACCTTACTTTCAGCAATGATTTGTAATTTGGTCATTCTTCCGTCCCTTTTATTAACGCTCAATAAATGGATAACAACTAAATCATTCAAAGAACCTTACTTTGATGCTTATGATGAAGACAGTGACATTGATTGGAATGAACTTCAATTAAGCACAGATAGGGAAATAGAAACGGAAGAAAATAAGTAGCATGAAAGGAATTATACTTGCAGGAGGGTCTGGAACTCGGCTACATCCCCTCACATTAGCAGTAAGTAAACAGCTTATGCCGGTTTACGATAAACCAATGATTTATTATCCTCTTTCCATTTTAATGAGTGCTGGGATTCGAGAAATACTTATAATTTCAACGCCGCACGACTTGCCTAATTTTGAAAAGCTTCTTGGTGACGGTGCTGAAGTAGGTTGTACATTTTCGTACGCAGTACAAGAAGTTCCGAATGGCTTGGCTCAAGCGTTTGTCATTGGGGAAAAATTCATTGGAAAAGAAAAAGTCGCTTTAATTTTAGGGGACAACATTTTCTATGGCGTTGGAATGGATGCTTTATTGAAAGAAAATAATGATCCAATTGGAGGAGTGGTATATGCCTATCACGTGAGTGATCCCGAAAGATATGGTGTTGTTGAGTTTGATGCGGAAATGAATGCAGTTTCAATTGAAGAGAAACCAAAGTATCCAAAATCTAATTTTGCGGTACCTGGATTGTATTTTTACGACAACTCTGTAGTAGAAATTGCAAAAAACTTAAAGCCTTCAGCAAGGGGTGAATATGAAATCACGGATGTGAATGCGGAATACCTTAGACGAGGAAATCTTAAGGTTGCTGTTTTAGATAGGGGTACGGCATGGTTAGATACAGGAACGTTTACTTCTTTAATGCAAGCGGGTCAGTTCGTACAAGTGATTGAGGAACGTCAAGGACTAAAAATCGGTTGCATCGAAGAGGTTGCTTATCGAAATGGGTTCATCTCCAAAGATCAATTGAAGCAAATAGCTCAGCCGCTTGTGAAAAGTGGTTATGGCTCTTATCTACTCAATTTGATTAAACGCAAATGACCTCATTAACACATTACATCAATCAAATTGAAGCAGAATTGATTGCTTATCCACTTCCAATGGGTCCTGAAAATCTATACGATCCATTGCGCTATTTTTTTGGATTAGGCGGTAAGAGATTAAGACCTGTTTTAACGTTAATGACAGCAGAAAATTTTGGTGCTCAAGGATTGAATGGCCTTCATGCTGCAATGGCAGTAGAACTCTTTCATAATTTTTCGCTTATTCATGACGATATCATGGACGAGGCCCCAGTGAGACGAGGCAAAGCAACTGTTCATAGTAAATGGGATACGCACATCGCAATCTTGTCGGGTGATGTGTTATTTGTAAAAGCGTATGAGTCGCTTGCAAAATGTGAACAGAAGTATTTACCTGTTTTACTTCAATTATTTAATAAAACCGCAACAGAGGTTTGTGAAGGTCAACAACTCGATATGGATTTTGAAAGCCGCGAACATGTGACTGAAGTAGAATATATCGAGATGATTCGACTGAAAACAAGTGTTTTACTGGGATGTGCTTTACAATTTGGTGCTATCGTAGCGGAATTAGACGAAAAAATGCAGCAATCACTGTATGACTTTGGTCAATACATTGGTATTGCATTTCAAATCAAAGATGATTTACTTGATTTATATGGTGAATCGGCCCAGGTTGGAAAACAGATTGGAGGAGATGTATTGAGTGATAAAAAGACACTACTTAGTATTAAGGCAAAAGAATTTGGCTGTGACATGGCAGAATTATCTCGTCAATCTGATGATAAATTACGCATAAATAGGTCGAAAGAATTGTTTGAAACCTGCGGCGCAAAATTATATGTGGAAGAGTGTATGTCACGTTACTACAAAAGAGCAATCGAGGCATTGGACGTTTTTCCAATTAATCAACGAAAACAATACGAGGATTTTGCTTCCTTTCTCGTTGAAAGGGTTTCTTAATCAAATTCAATTAGGATATTCATTGATTTTTATACAAAACAATAAGAATTTCAATTGGTTATTAAAAATTATATCCTTAAATTCGTGCACTTAAAATTTAATTAACATGAAAAAGATTTACTTATGCTTAGTTGGATTATTTGCTATCGGTGCAGTAAACGCTCAGAAGAGTGCTACTGTTCTTGACAGTAAGAAAAATCCATTTATTCAACAAAAAGCCCCTAAGGGCAAATTCGACCAATTGAAAGGTGTTACCATTTGGTCAAATGATTTCTCAAATGCTGCTGACTGGGCGACAGACAACGACCCAGCAGGAACACCTCCTCACACTGCTGGTGACTGGGCAATTGTAACAGACGTTAATGCAGCCCCCGTTGCGGCTCTAAATCCAGCTGGACACACTACTGCTGCAAATGGCTATGCAATTATTGATTCTGATGCAGCTGGTGCAACATCAAGTCAAAATGCAATCATTTACACGGTTGCTCCAATTGATTTGTCCGCAAACCCACAGGTGGTGATGACATTCCAACAAACCCACAGAAGATACGCTGAGTCTACGTATGTAATTTACAGCTTAGACGGAGGTGCAACTTGGGGAGAAGTAGAGGTGAATGCAAATCAAACGGTTAACACGAATACAACGAATCCTGCGCAAGTACAAGTTGATTTATCATCTGCAATTGGTGGTCAAGCTGCAGTTCATATTGGATTCAAATATACTGGTCAGTATGACTGGTTTTGGGCCGTTGATGATGTTAAATTAATGACACCAGATGATTATGATTTAGCAATCGTTGGTGCATATTGGGGATCTACAGGATTCTGGGGTGCTCGTTTACCTTATTATCAAATTCCTTTGGCGCAAATCGCACCAATTGATTTCTCAGGAGTTGTATCAAATCTTGGTGCAATCACCCAAAATGATGTTGTTTTTACAGCAGCATTAGCAAGTGGTGCTTATACAGGCACATCAGCCCCAGGCACATTAACGAATGGTTCAACTGACACCTTAGATGCTACTACACAATTGACGCCTCCTTCAACAGTGGCAAATCACGTAGTTAACTTATCTGTTTCTTCATCTGCAACAGACGCTGCTCCAGGAAATAATGCAATTAACAATGCTGCTACAATAGCGGTAAACAATAACATTTATGCAAGAGATTTAGGCACTGTTGCTTCTGGTTCATACAATCAAGGTCAAGGATTTGAGGTAGGAAACATTTTCGATATGTATGCTTCTGCAGATTTATCTAAAATTGATTTATTTGTTAACGCAGCAGCGGTAGCAGGTGCCGAAATCTATGTAAAATTGTACTCAATTGATGCAGCAACAGGAGATTTCGTATTTGTGGATGAATCTGCTCCTTACACATTAACGGCTGCAAACCTTGGTCAAACTATCTCTTTACCTTTAAGTTCTCCAGTTACATTAAATGCTAACGAATCTTATTTGGTAGTAGCTGGTTCAAACGGTGATGGTGGTGCTTCTAACGATTTAGTAGTTGGTACAGCAGGAGTTTCTGAAGCTCAAACCTCTTTTTATTTAGACTTAACAGACAACACATGGTATTATACAACTTCAACTCCAATGGTAAGAATGAATTTCTCACCTGCAAGCGTAGAAGAAGTTAACGCTACTAATCTTTCTGTTTATCCAAATCCGGCTTCAGATGTAATTACTGTAACTTCTAGCTTGTCTGAGGGTATGATTACAATAACTGACGTTTCAGGTAAATTGGTTAAAACTGTTGAATTGAACGGTTTATCAACATCTCTCAATACTTCAGGATTAAATAACGGTGTTTATTACATTACTGTTTCCAATGGAACATCTACTTCTACAGAAAAAGTTGTAGTTAAAAAATAATTTACTTTTTATTAAGTGCTAAAGGGTCGGAATTCCGACCCTTTTTTTATATTTACTAAATCTAAATGAAATACAATTATGAGAAAAAATTACTTTTTACTAATTATAGGTATTGGTTTTTGCAATTTTATGATTGCACAAATGATACCCAAGGCGTTAACAATGAAAGATAAGTATTCTTTCTATGAACCCAAGGAAAAACCATCCATCCCCAATCAGCCTAAAGGGGTAGTTATTTGGTCAAATGATTTTTCCAATGGAAACGATTGGACTTATGACAATACATCAGTGCCTTTTTTAGATTGGACTATAACCACAAACGCAGACACTATTCCTGTTACTACCTTGAGTCCTGCGGTTTTTACGAGTGTGAATAACGGATTTGCATTTATCAATTCAGATGCGCAAGGAGAAAGTGGCGTTCAAAACGCTAATATGACCTATGCCGGTACTATTGATTGTTCTGCATATTCAAATGTGAGTATTGTATTCGAACAGTCTTACAGAACGTATTTGGATACGCGAATTATTCGAATTAGTAATGATGGTGGGACTACTTGGACAGACTTTATTGTTACGGATGGTTCAGAGCCAACTGCACAGAATTCTCCAAATCCGGATGTTTATTCAATTAATATATCGTCTGTAGCAGGTGGTCAAGCAAATGTTAAAATTCAGATTAATTACCAAGGTAATTGGGGATGGTATTGGGCTATTGACGACATGAAGATAATTGAAACAGATCAATACGATTTAAAATTGCAAACGACATCCTTTGGTACGGATGGGGCTTTTGGAGCGCGATTGGCTTATTTCCAAATTCCTAATACCCAAGTAGCACCTATTAACTTTGGAGGAGTTTTGAAAAACATTGGCGTTCAGGATTTAACAGATGCAGGATTTACAGCTACAATTAATGGTACTTATTCAGGAAATGGCGGACCTATCAATTTATCTGCTGCCACTACAGATACTGTTTGGTGCTCCAATACATTTTCACCAACCTCCACAAATGCAAACTATTCAGTTGCTGTAGCAGCTACTACTGCCCAAACAGAACCAGATGTTTCGAACAATACATTACCAAATATTAATATTTCTGTGAATGACTTTATTTATGCACGAGATAATGGTCAAATCTTGGGCGGAATAAGTAATTCAGGACAAGGTTATGAAGTGGGACATATTTTTGATATGTTTCAATCGGCAACAATTTATGGAATTGATGCTGTTATAAATGCCTCGTCAGAACCTGGTGCAGAGATATTTGTAAAGTTGTATTCAATTGATCCTGCAACAGGTGATTTTATTTTTCAGGATGAATCAGCACCATATATCGTTTCTCAAACAGATTTAGGACAGAAAATCACACTACCTCTCTCAAATCCCACTCTTTTGAATTCCGGAGAGGCTTATTTGGCTATGGTAGGTTCATATGGCGATGGGGGAACAACAAATGATTTAGTTACAGCGTCTTCAGGTGCTTCAACACCACAAACTACTTTTTACTACGACTATACAGATCAAACCTGGTATTATACGACTTCAAACGTAATGGTGCGAATGAATTTTGATCCTTCAATAGCCAGCATTGAAGAAACACAAGGTTTGAGTGTTTCCGTTTATCCAAATCCAGCTAATGACTTGATTAATATTAAATCAACGTTGTCTGAAGGGAATATCACCATTTTTGACATGACTGGTAAATTATTGATTAATCAGCAATTTAGTGGTGCAATGAATTCAATAAATACGAGTGAATTGAAAAATGGGATTTATAATTTGACAATATCTAATGGTGAAAAGACATCGTCAGAGAAATTAATTATTCAGAAATAAAAAATTAACTTGAAAATTGAAAGGCTTCCAAAAGGAGGCCTTTTTTATTGCTTGCCATTTTTTATCTCTTCGACTATTTCTGGATTGAGTAGGGTAGAGATATCTCCAAAATTAGAGAAATCACCTTCCGCTATTTTTCGAAGGATACGTCTCATTATTTTACCAGATCGGGTTTTAGGTAAGCCACTCGTAAACTGAATTTTGTCAAGTTTTGCTATCGGGCCAATAGCGTTCGAGATGTGCTGATTAATTTCCAACCGTATTCGATGATCATCTACTTTTTCATTTGTTCTTAGAGTTACAAATCCATAGAGTGCATTTCCTTTGATATCGTGTGGAAATCCAACAATTGCAGACTCCGCAACTAGTGGGTGTTCATTGATCGCATCTTCAATGGGAGCGGTACCTAAATTATGTCCAGAAACAATAATCACATCATCTACACGACCTGTGATTCGATAGTTTCCGCTTTCGTCACGATAGGCACCATCCCCTGTAAAGTAATAGCCTGGATAGGCTGAAAAATAAGTATCTATGTATCGTTGATGATCACCATATATTGTTCGCGCAATAGACGGCCAGGCAGATTTTAAACATAAATTGCCGCTCGCGTTTATTTCTAAAATTTCTTTTTTGTGTTCATCCATTAGAACAGGTTGAATACCAGGTAACGGTTTTGTCGCGTATGTAGGAATTAACTTAGTGATATGGGGTAGTGGTGAGATGAGAATTCCACCTGTTTCTGTTTGCCACCAAGTATCAACGATTGGACAATGATTCTTTCCGATATTCTCGTTGTACCATTGCCAGGCTTCTTCATTTATGGGTTCTCCAACTGAACCAATAATTTTCAATGAAGATAAATCATGTTTCGTTACAAAATCCAAGGATTCTCTTGCAAGAGAGCGTATTGCAGTAGGTGCTGTATAAAACTGTGTAACCCGATATTTTTGTATAACTTCCCAAAAACGTCCCGCATCAGGAAAAGTAGGAATACCTTCAAATAGAATACTTGTTGCACCATTCAATAGGGGACCATAAACAATGTATGAATGGCCAGTAATCCATCCTATATCAGCTGTGCACCAATAAATGTCCCCCGATTCGTAGGCGAATACATTTTTAAAGGTATAGCCCGTATATACCATGTATCCTCCTGTTGTATGCAACATGCCTTTCGGTTTTCCTGTCGAGCCCGAGGTATAAAGAATAAAAAGAGGTTCTTCTGCATCTACCCAAGTAATTTCGCAAGTGGTTGGGAGTTTGGGTAAAATTTCACGAATATCAACATCTTTTTTCCCCAATTTTATATTTTCATTAGTTCTACGAACAATAAACGAATACTCCACACTTGGACAGTTAACGAGTGCTTCATCCGCAATTGATTTCAACGAAACAGATTTTGCACCTCTAAAACCACCATCGGCTGTAATAATAACCTTGGCCTCACAGTCTTGAATTCTAGCAGCTAGCGATTGAGAGGAAAATCCGGCAAAAACAACAGAATGAACAGCACCAATTCTCGCACAAGCTAGAACGGCATACACCAATTCAGGAATCATTGGAAGGTAAATGCAAACACGATCTCCTTTTTTTACGTGGAATTGTTTCAATAGATTAGCATACCTACAAACCTCGTCATGTAAGTTATTATATGATATCGATACAGTTTCTTCCGCTGGATTATTTGGTTCAAAAATATAAGCAATGTTCTTTCCTTTTTCTTTTAGATGACGGTCAACTGCATTATAACAGATGTTGGTTTTACCACCAATGTACCATTGAAAGCTCGCTTTTTGCATGTTGCAGTTTTGAACCGAATGCCATTTTTCTTTCCACCAAAAATGAGTTGAAATTTCACCCCAAAAATGTTCGAAATTTTGGACAGATTGTTCATATGTTTCATTATATTCTATTTCACTTTTTATTCTAAAATTCATAGGCTAAATTTAAGAAAATTAGTATTTGTAGGTACAAATCAATAAATTTACTTTAAAGATTGAACAATGAATTGGACAGATATTATTAGAAAATATTTTCCCGACATTTGGCAATACTTAGTCATTATTTTAATATTCATCGTCGCTGCTATTTTTATATTATGAAGTCTATAATTTTAACCGCAATTTTTTGCTTACCGATTGTATTATTCGGCCAACTAAATATTGACTCTCTGTCACACGTGAACTATCAATCTTTGCATGCAGCAAATCTGAACGATGTATGGGGATATGTTGACGAGATGGGCAACGAGTATGCAATTGTTGGGACCTCCAAAGGAACATCAATTCTAGACGTTACAAATCCTTCAAATCCAACAGAAGTATTTTGGCTCCCAGGATCGGAATCAATTTGGCGAGATCCTTGTGTTTATGGGGATTATGCTTTTGTTACTACGGAAGCGGAAGATGGGTTGATCATAATTGATTTATCGCCACTTCCTCAAAGTAATGCGCTCGTTCACACCGTTTATACTGGTCCACCTGGAAATTCTTGGCAATCAGCGCATACTTGTTTTGTAGATGCAAGTGGATATGCCTATATTTTTGGTGCAAATCGTGGTAATGGTGGTGTAATTATGCTGGATGTTCAAACGGATCCTATGAACCCAGTAGAAGTTGGAACATTTGATAATTGGTACGTTCACGATGGGTATGCTCGGAACGATACCTTGTTTGCTGCACATATATACGATGGATTCTTCAGTATTGTAGATGTTGCAAATAAGGCATTACCCGTTTTATTAGGAACTAGAACTACACCAGGTTTTTTTACTCATAATCTTTGGCCATCAGCAAATGGTCAATTTGTATATACCACAGATGAGATATCAGGGGCATATATTGCATCTTATGATATTTCAAATCCTTCGCAAATTGTTGAGGTCGATAAAACGAGAAACTCTCCCGGTACAGGGGTAATTCCGCACAATGTTCATGTTAAAGGCGATTATTTGATAACCAGTTATTATTCAGATGGTATCGTAATACACGATGCTTCACATCCCAATAACCTCGTAAAAGTTGGTCAATATGATACCTATCCTACACAAACTCCTGGTTTTGATGGGTGTTGGGGAGTTTATCCATTCTTGCCTTCAGGAACTATTTTGGCAGCAGACATCACGCAGGGTCTTTTTATTTTAGGTCCGACTTACGAAAAAGCTTCTTATTTGGATGGATTCGTAACGGATTCACAAACAGGTCAACCTCTTTCGGGAGTCGAAGTTCAAATAACTGGTAATGATCAATTGGAAACCACTCCCGTGAATGGGTATTACGCAACCGGAATTCTTGGTACTGGGCTTTATACGGTTACTTTTTCTAAAGTAGGTTATTATCCAAAATCCGAGACGGTTGAGTTAATTCAAGGTGAGGTGTATACTTTACCTGTTCAATTAGACCCAATTCCTCCTTTTCCGCTCAACATTGAGGTGTACGATGCGCAATCCGGAGTTCCTATAAGCAATGCCAAAATAAAACTTTATCATCCTTTGATAACGCATGAAGGAATCACGAATGGAATCGGTCAAGAAACGTTTACACTCTATTATCCTTATCAATACCGAATAGCAGTAGGGAAATGGGGATACAAAGGGGCGTGTAATTATGTGAATATTGATCAATCAACCAATACTGTAATTTTTAACCTGGAGCAAGGATTTTATGATGATTTTGAATTTGATTTTGGTTGGACCGTTACAGGAAATGCTGAAACTGGAACTTGGGTGAGGGAGAAACCATTTATTACGTCTAATACGGTGATTGGAGTTGATGCAGATTTTGATTGTGGAGACGTGGCTTTTGTTACAGGAAATCTAGATAACCCTTTTAATCCAGACTTGGACGATGTTGATAATGGTTTTACACAGCTATTATCACCTCAATTTAATGTGAATGGAATGACGAATCCTCATATCAATTATGCTCTTGCCTATTATTGCTTTTATGGCCCGGGTCAAGTAGACGATACCTTAATGATTTTTCTCTCTAATGGAACTCAACAAGTTAAAATTGATCACGTTATTCCTCCTCAACAATTTATGAGTTGGATATACAGAAGCATTCCAATTCCAGCAGGATTTACAGTTAACAATACCATGCAGCTAAAGATTGTGGCTTCTGATTATTCGCCCGATGTTAACGTTACGGAGGCTATGTTTGATTGGTTCTATGTTACGGATTACGATGCCACAGGTCTTGAAGACTTTAGCAAACAATTGCGTTTTTACCCAAATCCAGTTGAGGATATTCTAACCATAGAAAATCTTGATTCTGAATTCCCTATTGAAATTGTGAATACAATAGGTCAAAAAGTTTGGCAAGGGAAAGTTGATGATCCTATTGAACAAATAAATTGCGGTTTGTTTCAGCCGGGTATTTATACTGTTAAAAATGGTTCGAATTTGTTTAAATTTATGAAGTTGTAATAAAATAAAAGAATCTCTCGAACCTAATATGTAATTTCGTCGTACCAATAGCCATGTCACCTCAAATTTCGATTGTTGTACCACTCTTAAATGAATCCGAATCTTTGCCAGAATTACACGATTGGATTGTTCGTGTTATGCATGAGAATAAATTTTCTTATGAAATTTTGTTTGTTGACGATGGCAGTAAAGATGATTCTTGGAAAACTCTAGAAGCTATAGGGAAACAAAATCCGGCAGTAAGAGGAATAAAATTTCAGCGCAATTATGGGAAATCTGCAGCACTTCAAAAAGGTTTTGAGGCCGCTTTAGGGGAGGTCATAATTACCATGGATGCAGATTTACAAGATTCCCCGGATGAGATACCTGAGTTGTATCGCATGATAAGTGAACAAGATTACGACGTGGTTTCTGGATGGAAGAAAAAACGCCATGATCCTATTTCAAAAACGATTCCTACCAAACTTTATAATTGGGCAGCAAGGCGCATCACCGGTATCTACCTACATGACTTTAACTGTGGTCTAAAGGCTTATAAAAACTCGGTGGTAAAAAGTATTGAACTTTATGGCGACATGCACCGCTATGTGCCAGCCTTGGCAAAATATGCAGGTTTTTCAAAAATTGGTGAAAAGGTAGTTCAGCATCAGGCAAGAAAATACGGTACTACCAAATTTGGTCTAAATCGTTTTTTAAATGGTCCCCTCGACTTGATGACGGTTGCTTTTATGGGTAAGTTTGGCAAAAAACCAATGCATTTCTTCGGTGCGTTAGGAGTTGTAATGTTTTTAATAGGCTTTTCGTTGGCTTTTTATCTTGGCATTGATAAACTCTTCGTCAATAAATCCGCAAAATTATTGGCTGAACGAACAGAGTTTTTCATTGCCCTAACCTCCATGATTATAGGTGTTCAGTTTTTTCTCGCTGGATTTCTCGCAGAAATGTTAGGTAGAAATTCTAGTACAAGAAACCATTACATTGTCGAAAAGGAATTATGAATACATTAGGAGTAGATAAGTCTTGGACGCTATTTCTTGATCGTGATGGAGTTATCAATGAGCGAATATTTGGAGGTTATGTAACAACTATTGATGACTTCGAATTTAAAAAAGGTGTGCTTGAGTCTATTCCTATTTTTTCATCCAAATTTGGGCAAATTATTGTTGTGACAAATCAACAGTGCATAGCGAAAGGAATTATTACCTCCGAACAATTGGAGGATATACATTCACATATGAAAAACGAGATAGAGCGTTATGGGGGTAAAATTGAATTAATTTTTGTCGCATCAGAAAAAAAAGGAGAGTCACCCTTTCATAGAAAGCCTTATCCTACAATGGCTTTATTTGCGAAAGAAAAAATACCATCCATAAATTTCAATAAATCCGTTATGGTAGGTGATACAGATAGCGACATTGAATTTGGCAAGAAACTTGGAATGAAAACGGTATTAATTTTGTCAAAAGAGGTAACCAAATCAACCCCCGACATTAGTATTCAAAATTTAGGTGAGTTATGCGATTATTTATAATATTTCTCTCGATTCCCTTTCTCTCGATATCACAACTTAACAGTATCGACAAGAACGGCCTGAAACAAGGGGTTTGGAAAAAAATGTATCCAGATGGTAAGTCGATTCAATACGAAGGGCAGTTTAAAGATGATCGTCCTTTCGGAAAATTTAATTATTATTCCCCAGAAGGAAAAATAAATGCTACAATTGTTCATCTTTCAGCCGAAAAATCGAAGGCCGTATTTTATCATGACAACGGGGCGGTAATGTCCGAGGGGATTTTTATAAACAAATTAAAAGATTCGCTGTGGTATACGTATACAAAACAAAATGAATTGAGTACCATAGAACCATATAAAAAAAATAAATTAGATGGCGTTAAATTAGTTTTTTATTTAGAAGGTCAACAAGATGGAAAACCAAAAATACTTCGAAAAGAATCCTATAAGGACAGCTCATTAAATGGAATTTATGAGGCATTCTACACGAATGGCAAACTGAAACAAAAGGGTGCTTATGATATGGGTGCTCCTTCGGGTTCTTGGGAAGATTATTCTTTGAAGGGCACAGTTATAAAACGATTCGCCTACAAAAACGGGGTATTGCATGGATGGGTTTATCAATTTGATGATCAAGGTAAAGTAGTTAATAAGCGGTTTTTTAAAAACGGTGTATTATTAAAGGAAAAAGAACTGGAGACTTATTTAACTTCGTGTAAAGAAAAAGGTCTTGACCCTGAGGAGTAGAATTAGTATATTTGTTCATGCGCTTTCTAATTCTCTTTGTTTTAGTATTTATAGTTGCTTGTAAAAAACAAGAAGATAAAGTACCTGATTATATCAAGGTAGATAAATATGCAGGACTTGAAAAAGGCAGATTTATCATTTACCAAGCAATTGAGATTAACCATACGCCAGCTACTTCGACTACGGTTATATCTGATACATTCAGGTATGAACTAAAGGTAGTTATTGAGGATACACTCACAGATGATTTAGGTAGAATTTCATGGAAGTATTTGCGCTATAAACGGCAGAATGCCCAAGAAAACTGGGCGCTTAGCGACGTCTGGACGACCTTGCTAGCGGCAGAAAACCTTGAAATTGTTGAAGAAAATCAACGCATTATAAAGTTAAAGTCACCAATTAAAAATTCAACAGCATGGAACGAGAATATTTATAATAACCTCGGAGAGTCAGTTGTTTCATATGAAAAAATCAATGCCTCTTTTAGTTTGAATTCCCTTAGTTTTGACAGCACCGTTACGGTGAATCAAGGTGAAGAACGAAACTTAATTAGTTTTGTAAAAAAGCAAGAAGTTTATGCAAAAGGTGTTGGGATGGTATACAAATATTTCAAAGATTTAAAGATTGCAAATTTTGATACCTTAAATATTAAAAGCGGTAAGGAATTATACCTTTACCCAAAACTCGTTGGATTTCAATAATTGGAGAAAAAGAAGCTTGTGTTTTTTTCAGCATTGCCGCCATATAGGGGAGGTATATCTCAATTTAGCAAACGATTATTGTCGGAATTAGAGTTGCTATTTGAAGTGGTGCCCTTTACCTTTAAATCTCAGTATCCAAATTGGTTGTTCCCTGGAAAAACTCAATACAACTTGAAGGTAGAAGAACATAAACAGGCAAAAAGAATTGTTTCAACCTTTAATCCAATCAGTTATATCTCTGCTTTAAAAGCGATAGCCAAAGAAAAGCCACAAATTTTTATAGTAAATTACTGGATGACTTTCATGTCGCCCATGTTTGTTTTTTGGTCGAAAAGGCTACCTAAAGGCACACTCCGAGTGGCAATTATTCATAATTTCATTCCGCATGAAAGTCGATTTTTCGACCGGATCTTTAATAAGTGGTTGGTCAATAATTACGATCTTTTTATTGCCCTTTCATCACAAGTAGCACAAGACATTAAAAATGTAAAACCTAATGCGCATGTCATTCATTTGCCTCATCCAACATATGACCATTTTGAGGATGCTATTGATCAAATTAAAGCAAGAAAAAAGTTATCGGTAGCCAAGGATAAAAAAACACTTTTGTTTTTTGGAATCATCCGAGATTATAAAGGCTTAGATATCCTAATTCGAGCTTTTTCGAGGCTACCCTCAGATTTTCAGTTAATTATAGCGGGAGAGATTTATGGAAGTGGGGAAGAATATCAATTGCTAATTCATCAATCAACCAATCAAAACATATTTCTTTTCAATGAGTTTATCTCTGATGAAGAGGTTCATATTTTCTTTTCAGCTAGTGACTTGTGTGTACTTCCTTATAGGTCGGGAACGCAAAGTGGAGTAAAGGCCGTTGCTGATAAAATGTTTGTGCCAACATTGATATCAAATGTTGGAGGAATTGCCGAAAAAATATGTGACAAGCACGATGGATTTATTATTCAGGATATTTCACCTGAAAATCTCAGCACTAAAATCGAAGAAATATTTAAAGATTCAACCTTGAAGAGTGTCCGTGATAATTTGAAAATGAAGGAAATGAATCAAGAACTTTCATGGAGGAGTTTTGCCAAATCGTTAAACGAAAAAATCCGCGAAAATTCTAGCGCCTAGTTTCGCTTTTGCTGTCTCAATTTAATTCAATTTTATTTGGCTTTGAAGGAAGGAAATTCTATATTTGCACCCTTGAATTTTAACATAAGAAAAAGACTATGAAGTTGAAAGGATTTTTTTGGGCGTTGACGATAACATTGGTTGCTGTTTGTATATATCAACTTTCATTTACTTGGGTTGCAGTAAATATTGAAAATGACGCGGCTAAAGAGGCAGAAGTTAAGGCCAAAGAATTACAAAAAAAGGCAAAACAAACGGGCGATAGTGCCTTGTTGCCAAATGGGACCTATGTGCATTTTAATAAACCAGATGGGATGGATATTGCACAGGCCGCTTTTGTGAATGAAATACTAAAAAACAAGGCGAAAGAAAAGGTTTTTCTCGGAACCGAGTTTGCGGCAGTCAAAAGAAGGGCGCTAGCTTTTGGATTAGATTTAGTTGGAGGTATGAGTGTGACAATGGAAGTGTCAGTTCCCGAATTAATCAAGTCTAATGTTGGAAATCAACGCAACATAGATTTTATTAAATCATATGACCAAGCCTATAGTCGATTTAAAGACGGTGAGGAGAATTTTTTGACGATTTTTGTCGATGAGTATAAGAAAGTGAGTAATGGAAAGCCGTTAAACAAGCTTTTTGCTGGGTCTAAATTTAAAGGAAAAAGCGATGAAGAAATAGTAGCTTATTTTCAAGACGTGATAGATAATTCTATCGACCGCGTTGAAATGGTTTTAGAGAAACGTATCAATCAATTTGGGGTGGCACAACCAAACATTCAAAAAGATGCACAGAATAACCGAATATACATAGAGTTACCAGGTGTTCAGGACGAAGCTACGGTAGCCGAAAAATTAAAATCCACTGCAAATCTTGAGTTTTATGCGTTATATGCTAAGCCTGATCTGGGCAAGCAGTTTGAGGAAGCAGATCGCGTTTCTCGCATGAAAGAGAAATCATTGGCTGAGCTTGAAACAGAAGACACGTTAAATCTAGATAAAACGAAAGGAACTGGAAAAGGGTTATTCGACTATTTGAAAATCGAAAACATGGGTGGTCCAATAGGTTATGTAGCCCAAAAGGATAAGTATGCCGTTGAAACACTCTTGAAAAGAAATGATGTTGCGAGGTCTTTTTCTTCAGACTTAAAATTGATGTGGTCAGCAAAGCCAGAGAAAATTGGCGATACCGGAAAAGAAGGTTTCTTCTTATATGCTGTCGAAGTTCCTAAGGATAGAGAAGCAGAGGTAAGCGGTAAGGACGTAGATAAAGCATCTCAAGGATACGACCCACAAACAGGTAAAATTACGGTTGACCTCGAAATGACTGATGAAGGTGCAGTAAATTGGTCAAAAATGACTAAAAAGAATATTGGGAAACCTGTGGCAATTACCATGGATAATGTGGTCTATAGTGCACCGGTTGTTAACGAAGTATTAAGTAAAAAATCTCAAATATCTGGAAATTTTTCCTTTGAAGAGGCAAAAGATTTATCAGGATTATTGAATGGTGGTTCACTTCCTGTACCATGTATTATTGTAGAAAAAACGAAAGTGGGACCAACAATTGGTGAAGAAAATACAAGAGCTGGGTTAATATCTTTTGGTGTTGCATTACTTGTCGTTTTCGCATACATGTACTTTTATTATGGTAAGGCAGGATTGGTTGCGGATATTGCTCTTTTTGCTAACATGCTCTTTATTTTCGGTGCATTGGCCTCATTCGGCGCTGTTTTAACACTTGCGGGTATAGCGGGTATTGTTCTAACTATTGGTATGGCGGTAGACGCGAATGTGTTAATTTATGAACGTATTCGTGAAGAGCTTGCTAATGGAAAAGACCAAGAATCGGCAATTGAAACTGGATTTAGTAAAGCCCTATCCTCGATTATCGACGCGAATGTTACAACCTTATTAACGGCAATAGTTTTAAAGATTTTTGGTTCCGGACCAATTGAATCATTTGCCACTACCCTTATAATTGGGATCTTTTCATCTGTTTTCTCGGCTGTGGTTATTTCCCGATTAATCTTTATTTGGATGATGGGTAGGAAACAAACCATTTCCTTTTCTACTAAAATTACTGAAAAGGCTTTCAGAAACATTAATATTAATTTCATAGACAAAAGAAAATTAGCTTACATTTTTTCTGGCTTACTCGTTTTGGGTTCTATAGCATTAGTAATGACCAAAGGGATCAATCAATCTGTTGAATTCTCCGGTGGTAGAACTGTACCCGTGACATTTGAAAAATCGGCAGCGAATGAAATTGAGTCGATTAAGGAAAATTTAGCTACAACAATGCCTGGTGCATCAATTGAAGTGAAGACCAAATCTTCAAATAATGTTGTGGAGATAACAACCAATTATTTATTGTCAGATCCTGAAGGTGAAGCAAAAGTAAATAAAGCATTGGCAGATGGGTTAGCACTTTCAAAAGGAGAACTTGGAAATGCTACAATTGACTATGAAAATGACCGCTACGTATCTTCGAATGTCGCAGATCAGATTAAGAGTAGTGCTGTTATTTCGATGTCGATTTCATTAGCTATAATCTTCTTATATATTTTCATTCGTTTTGGAACTTGGCAATATTCGTTAAGCGCAATCATTGCGTTGTTTCATGACGTTATGATAGTATTGGGTATATTTTCCCTATTTAATGGAATTTTACCGTTTAACATGGACATGGATCAAGCACTAGTTGCAGCACTTTTAACGGTTGTTGGATATTCAATTAACGATACAGTTGTAGTATTCGATAGAATCCGTGAAGATTTGTCCTGGAAAAAAGATGCTGATTTCAAAGTAGAAATCAATGGAGCCTTGAATTCTACATTGTCAAGAACGTTAAATACCTCATTCACTACGATTTTGGTTCTAATCATTATATTCTTGTTTGGAGGTACTGCAATAAAAGGATTCATATTTGCTTTACTTGTGGGAATTATTGTTGGTACGTATTCTTCTTTACTAATTGCTACACCTTTGTTGATTGATTTCACAAAGAAGATTTCTGTTAAGAAGTAGGCAAATGAAAATAAGATGAAAAAGAGGTACATGCACCTCTTTTTTTCTCTAGAAATAAATTATAACTTCAAAACTGATAGGTGAGTAGTTTTAAGTGCTAATATTTCTACGTCACCTTGTTAAGCTTTATCCAATCATTTGCTCCCTTATACTCGTTTTAATTGAAAAAATAGTTAGTGCTTTCTCATCGAGAGCAGTAGCCTAATTACTTTTTGACAGATTATTCTGTCAACGAAAATTCATAGAATTAAAAAGGCTGCAATTTGCAGCCTTTTTAATTATTTCTAGTTGAAGGAATTATTCTTTTACAAACTGTTTGATTTGTGCAGAATTCTGCTGATAAACTCCTAAGTAATAGGACCCAGCGGCCAATTTCCTACTCATTTCAATCGTTTGTTTAATTTCTCCATTAATTGGTTTAAGATTAAACTCAGAAACAACTTGTCCACTTATATTAAATAATTTGCAGCTTACAATTTCATTTGACAAGCCAGAAATATGTAATTCAAAAATTCCTTTGTTCGGATTTGGATACAAATTGGTAATATCAAATGAATCCAACTGTTCATTTCCTGCTAGTTCGTCAACGACTAGTTGAATAGTATCAATACATCCATTGTTGTCTTTCACATAGCAAGTGTATGTCCCTGGTGTTAGATTCGAAAATAAAGAACCTGAATAGTAATTTGTCCCGTTTATACTGTAAGCGTAAGGGGTTAATCCGCCGGTGGCAGACATCGTAATAGAGCCAACATTTGTTCCTGCCGGTGCTCCAACGGATACCGCAGCTGCTACCAACGGAGCAGGCTCAGTAATTGACGTTGTGAACGTTTGAAGGCATCCGTTCGCATCTTTTACCGAAACAGTATAGCTGCCCGCATTAAGGCTGCTTACTATATTTTGCGGATAAAAATTGGTGCCATCGATGCTGTATTGATAAGGACTCGTTCCTCCAGAAGCATTGGATGTTATTTGACCATTAGCACTTCCGTTACAAGAAATCATTGTTGGAACAGCACTTAAAACTAATTGTGCAGGTTGAGAAATGATAAGAGAATTTTGACCTATACAGCCATTAGCATCTTTCACATAAATCACATACGTTCCCGCACCGAGGTTTGAAAATTGATTTGAAGTTTGATAGGTCTGTCCATCAATAGAATAGGTATAGTTCGCTTGACCTCCTGATCCTGTTATTGAAATTGCGGCATTTTGTTGCCCGAAACAACTTATTGTGCTTATTTCTGTTGCAGCGGCAACAACGGTTGAAGGCGTACTTAACGAAAATGTTCCTGTTACTGAACATCCGGTGTTATCTGTTATGGTATACGTGTAATTTCCAGGTGCTAAATTATTAAATGTTGAAGAGCCTTGGTTCGCACCATTGTTTAAAGAATATTGATAAGGTGCGGAACCACCTAAAGCACTCAATGTAACTGAACCTATATTTCCAGAACAAGTTGGTTGGGTGTTTATGACAGAATTCGCTGAAATGCTACCGGAACCACCAACGGTAAGTGTAATAGTTTTTGAATCATTGCAGGTGTTTTCATCGGGCGAAATACTATTCACAGTAGTGGTATTTACTGTAATTAAATTCGCTCCCGTAACTAAACCGGTAATAGTAACAAAAACAGTATCGGTTGATCCAACAGCATTCAACTGATTTGATGTGTAGTTAACATTTGTAAGGTTACCAGATCCAACTTGCCAATTGATTATTCCGTTGGTAATAGCCGTTGTTCCACGGTTTTCAATAATTACACCTATTTGAGTGGATGAACCACAAATCCCTCCAGGTGAAACTTGAAATATGCCTGAAATCGTTGCATCTACCGCATCAGGATTCATTCGAACGGCTATATTTCTTGTTTTTGTTCCACTCGAAGAGTAAACCCCTGTGTAGTAGAAGGTTTCGCCATTAAAATCATCAATGCACATGTGGTGATAATCTCCCCAACGTGTATCTCCAGTTTTGGCAGTAGTTCCAGCAATTAATGTTGTCTCAGTCATTGTCATGGTGTTCAATGGATCGCAAGGCTTTCTACCGGTCATTTTAATCGATGGAAAATCTCCGGCTGTATTTGAAGATGTTGAATAGGCCATGATAATATTTCCCCATTTATCGATATTGATAGCTGGCATCCATCGACTAGTTCCAGTCCCTGGAGCATAAGTACCTTCTTGATATTTAATCCAAGTAGCAGTTGTGACACCTGGGTTTCGTCTTAATTCTATCCAACGAACTCCTGATCTATCAGCTCCATCAACATCAGTTGATAAACAAAGAACCATGGCTTGATGCGTGTCAAAAACTCTCATTGGAGCTTTATACATAACAGTTTCTCGAAGCGGATCTAAAGTATTGGTTGTTCCAGGCTGTTTAATACAAGCAAAACTTGTTAAACCGCATAATTTAGAGTCAATTTCAGCAATTGAAATGTCTTGTATTTTAGCTACGGTAGCTGTATTATTGGTCCAGTTTATGGTCATTTCCCATAATTCAATCCAGTCATTGGTGCCACTATCAGGCGTTCCATTGGAATGCGATTCGTCGTCTCTATGCCTAACAAAAAGTGGCTTCATTCCTGTTGGTGCAGGATTATCACCTTCTAGATCTACTGGAGTAATGGATTGAAAACCAAAGCCATTGAGTGAGTATGTTATGGCAATTTTAATAAAGGGTGAAGTACCTCCTGTTAATAAATTGGATAATTTCATAGCGTAGGTAGTGGGAGGTCCACCTTCGTTTGTAGTGACTAAAAAAGCATCTGACGATTGACAAAAGCTCCATTTCGGATAATCAGGAAATTGATTACAAGTAAAGGTATAGGTCCAATAGGCTCCTTGAGGATTGCTAGTTTGAGAAACGTGCACAATGAGTTTATTTCCTGAAGAAGAGAATTCAGTAAGAAACCATTTTCTAGCAGGTTTGTAATATAACACTATCGGATCACCGAGACCTGCCTGACCTCCTAGAGTTTGCATAACATAAGATGTATTACCCACAGTTGCACCTGTGTTTTTATTCATAATACGATATACAGCACCACCTCCTGAATTCGTTGCTTGAATATAATACAAACTATCAGCCTCACCAGATGGGTCTGGAGGCGACATGTTTGAACCTAATCCTTGCACATCCCATAATTTGGTGGCAGATGCTATTTTTTCAGCCGATTCATGCTGCTGCCAAACCCAATCCGGAAGATGGGTATTTGAATTATCTACCTCAATTAATTCTCGGCCTTTGAAGTTTGGTTTAATCACTTGATTTTTTGGCTGTACCAAGTGATTCTGCGCAGGAATCATGTAACTAATTGTTGGACTAACAGTCCCCATAAATTCTGACTGTTGAGCACGGTAGGAATAGACACAGGCTATTACACCTAGTGTTGAGAATAAGAGTTTTTTCATAGTTTTGTTTTAGCGAAGTGAAGTTAAAAAAAAACACACGTTTTTTCGATCATTTTTCTCATAAATACAATTAAATGATTTATAAAGTTTTTCTTGCACCAACAAAAAACATACATCCTTCACCCTTTCGTAATGAAACTGTTTCATTTCCTGAATTTATTACTGAAGCAGAGGGTATTGTCGAAACACTAAGAAAAAAGAAACTTGAAGAACTCGTGGAAATCATGGGTATTTCAACAGAAATTGCAACGATTAATCATGATCGTTTTATAAAATGGAAGAAAAGTAAGGGAGAAAAAGAAGCATATCACGCCATAAGTATGTATGCTGGTGAAGCATTTAAAGCTTTTGATTTTAAAAGTTTACCATTGAGCGCGCACCAAAAATTACAGAATAATTTATTTATTTTATCAGGATTGTATGGTATATTAAAACCTTTTGATTTGGTTTATCCCTATCGTCTCGAGATTGGATTAGGAATTTCATCTTCGAACGAATATCACAATCTCTATGCCTATTGGAAGACAAAAGTTTTTCAATATTTAGATGCTAACCTTTCAGAAAAAGATGTTTTGGTTAACCTTTCCTCCCAGGAATATTCGAAAGTTATTAATTTCAATGATCTTAGAAGACGCGTAATTGTTCCATCATTTATGGAAATAAAAAAAGGGAAACCGCAAGTTGTCTCTTTTTTTTCAAAAAATGCTCGAGGAAAAATGGCACGATTTATCATTGATAATGCCATTCAAAATGACAATGATTTAAAATCTTTCTCTGATGGTGGTTATTCCTACAATCCAAATATGTCGACTGCTTCGGACTGGGTTTTCATTCGTTGATGAAGAAATCTTCACTTTTATCGAGTATTTCCCATGTGTGATCGGCAAGTAATTTGACCGTCGCTATGAATTGTAATTGTTGCCCAGATTTTCCCCATTGCGTCGGTCCAACCATAGAGAGAAGGTGTTTCCCTTCCGCTCGACAATATAAGTGATAGGTATGATTAATAAATGGTTCAAAGCGAATTTCCGCCTTGTAGATAAATTCAGAGATTTGTTTTCTTTCCTGTAGTCTTTTGGCTTGATCAGCAAGTAATTGCATTTGCTCATAAATTTGACCAAGTTGCATATCCGTTTGATGTTCCATTGCATTCAATGCACGACTCTTCAATTTACCTTGATCTTCAGGTTTTATTAATGCACTTCCAGCATGATGGCCATAAGTAAGAGTATGTGGGTTTAGAGTTATTTTGTCCGCATCAATGGGATTGACAAACTCTTTGTTTTCTTCATCTATTTGGTTCATTCAAACTTGATTTGCTAGTAAATACCCCACTTCCGCACCAATGGCAACACCCATTCCTCCCATCCTAACACCACAATATAGGTTATTGTTCACTTTTTTTATTATTGGCTGTTTGTCATTTCCAATTCCCATGATACCTGACCAATAATAATCAACCTCAACTTCAGTTTCGGGAAGTATATTAATTTTAAGTAAATTCTTTAAAAAATCTTGAATCTTGGGCGTATTATCGAACGATGTGGTATTTTCCGTTTCTCGAGTTAAATTTCTTCCTCCTCCCAACAAAATTCTGTTGTCTACATTCCGAAAATAGGTATATCCTTTGTCTATGTGAAATGTTCCATTAACGGATAGTTTACTAATTGGTTTGGTAACAAGAACCTGAGCTCTAGCAGGCTCAATATCTTCATTTTGGATAAATTGCTTAGCGAAACCATTGGTGCAAATCATGACCTTGTTGGCCTTTAGTTCACCACTGTTAGTTTCAATATGTACATTTCTTTCATTGGCAACAAGTTGATTAACTTCTATACCAAAAATAACACGAATATCGAAGGAAATAACTTTCTTGAACAATTCTTGGATAAGAAGATCCGTGTGAATACTTCCTTCGAGTCTATTTTTATAGGCCGTCGAAAAACCCTTGAATCCAAATCTTTTCAAACTTGTTGGATCTTCGCTATAAACGTTAGCTTCTCCTAATAATAGGTGAGTTTTTTCATTTAGATAGGTTAAAAAGCCTTTATCAAGAATATTATTGTTATTTTGAATCAAATCCCATGAACCACAAGGTGAGTATTTTATTCGTTTTTCATCAACTATTGAAAAAAGTCTTTTTAATCCATGGTATCTTAAGGAAAACGTTTCCCAAACTTTGTCTTCAGGCACATTGTCCAAGTCGTCTTTTAATTCCGAAGGACTTCCAAAGCAAGCAAAACCGGCGTTTTTGGTACTTGCGCCTGTTGGCAGATAACCTCTTTCCAAAATTAAAATTTTGGCATCCTTAAATCGCTCACGAAGGTAAATTGCCGTTGATAAACCTACAATTCCGGAACCAATAATGAGGAAATCAATCTCCTCAAAATATAACTTTTTCTCCCAATAGCTTAGTTGATCTATCCGTAGCATTTTTTTAACTCGTCTTTTTTAGCGAAATTCGTAACAAAATTAGTGTATTTCACTATAATAGATTAAACGAATTTAAAATGAGGTACTTACTTCTATTCTTTATTATTTTTTCATTTAGCTCGTACTTTTCGCAAGAGTCAGTAACTATCTCTGTACAAGGATACATTAAAAACTATACATCCAAAGAGAATATTTTTGGTTCAACAATTTACATTGTCCAAAATGGGAAAACAATAGCAAAGGCTGTTTCAGAATCCAATGGTGTATACGTTGCCACTGGAAAAATAAAAACAACATTTCCTTTTGAAATAATTACCTCAAAGCCAGGGTATTCCTCGAAAAAAGTTCTAGTGGATTTAAAAACCCTCAAACTGAAAAATGCAAACTCCACCACACTTCAATTGGTTGAAGAATTAACATTTGAATTATACGAAAATCGGCCAAATGTAGATTTATCATTTACGAAAAATGATTATGCTGAAAAGTTTAATTGGGATCAAGATAAATTTGTTGCAGTACCCGAGGGAATGCAAAGTAAAATGAATAGTCAAGTTGAATTAGCTTACGAAAGGGCAAAAAATAGTAATACAAAATTAAATGCTGCAGATAGCACCAAACAAGCGCAAAATGATGCTGTTATTGAAGGACAAATCAAAACTACTCTAGCTCAAGCGGATCAATATGCCAAATCAAATAAATATGCAGATGCTATAGCAGAGTACGCCAAAGTAGAGTCTCTTGTGGCAAAAGCATACGACCAAAAGAAGTTTGGCAATTATGTTGCAACGGCAAGTGCAGGAGCTCAATCAGCGAAATCCAAAAAAGATGCGGAAGATTTGGCATTTAATGGGCAACTTCAAATTGCCAAGGATAAAATCGCTTTAGGTCGACCGGGATTAACTATAGCGAATAATGCCTTGAATTCTGTGCCTATGAAGAGTAGAGCCACAGATCCTGAAGTAATTGCATTGAAAGATAAAATTTCAAAATTGCAGCAATATTATAAAGACATGGATGCCGCTTATAAGATTGTGAAATCGAAAAAAAATAACGCAGGTGCTTTATCTGCATTACAAAATGTTTTTTCCACTGCAACAGCGAATAGCAACTTTACTCTTTCTTCAGAAATTACGCAACTAAAAAAATCCGTCGATTCACTTGATAAAATTTTAAATCCCACTAATAACCAAACTGTTGTGAATAATACTACAACTCAGCAGGTAAATAAATTAAGTACTCCTGGACAAAAATCTACTGGTAATGCCAAGGATGCTTTCAATAAGTTAGATAATACGACTAAAACTACCGCTGCCTCCAAACAAGAACAAATGGAGAATGCAGTTAATGAAGTCAGTTATGAAAATTCAATGAATAAAAAATTGAATGAGGCACGTGCAAGTGATGATGTGAAAGAGGTCAACAAATGGAAAGATGACAAGGATCAATTAATTTTGAAGGAAGACACCCTTGCAGAGTTAAGACAATATCAAATGGAAGACGCTCGGCAAAAAAATGAATACGAAAAGTACAAATTAGACTCTTTAAGTTTGGAAAAAACTTATGTACAAGCCAATCAATTGCAGCAATTGCAAATTGATAAAGAGGTTCACGATAAAAATGAAAAAGAAAATCTTGCATTAGTTCACCAAAGGCAAAAAGAAATGGTTGATCAGCACATAGATCAAACGCAAATGCAACGTGAAGAGGATATCATAAAGCAACGTTTGCGTCAATCAGATATGGAAACGGCAAAAAATGATGTGGAAACGGCGTTGTATTTGAGTAACACTGAAAATAGAAAAAAAGAGGAGCAGCGTATGTACGATCAGCAAAATATTGCAGCTGATAAACCTGTTCTCAGAAATCAACCAAATTATTTAGCCGATTCACAAGGAAATATTTATGCAAATGATTCTACCTACGAAGAAGTATATGAGTTGAAAAATGAGCAGGGTTTTGTAGAGACTGTCATTATTAGAAGAATTGTAGTAGACCATTACGGATATGGTGTGGTATACGAACAAACAAAAAACGCACAAGGAAAATCCTCTTACACCAGAAATGGTTTTTCAATCACAGAATTTGAATGGCAAAATGAGTCAAAAGGAAAGTCTCCTTTTAAAAAGTAGCTGTTAAATAAGCGTTGTGCGTAACTATTTTAGTTAGCTGATTTCTTTTTTTTGAATGGTTGTATTTTCGTTCTAAATTAATTAGAAATGCACGTACATTTTATAGCCATTGGCGGAAGCGCCATGCACAATTTAGCTATTGCATTAAGTCGTAAAGGAGTAATAGTCACAGGTTCAGATGATGAAATTTTCGAACCTTCTAAATCTCGATTGGAAAAACAAGGAATACTTCCATCCCAACTAGGTTGGAATGCTGAATCTATTACATCTTCATTAGATGCAGTTATTTTAGGTATGCATGCGCGTGAGGATAATCCGGAACTTCTTAGAGCAAAGGAATTAGGGGTAAAGATTTTCTCCTATCCAGAGTATTTGTACGAACAAAGTAAGAATAAAATACGAATTGTCATTGGCGGTAGTCACGGAAAGACCACTATCACATCCATGTTGTTGCATGCAATTAATAAACTTCAAATAGACGTAGATTATATGGTGGGTGCTCAACTTGATGGTTACGATTGTATGGTGAAATTAAGCGATTCGGCAAATTATATGATTTTAGAGGGTGATGAATACCTCAGTTCGCCCATCGACAGAAGACCAAAGTTTCATCTATATAAACCAAATATTGCGATTATAAGCGGTATTGCGTGGGATCATATTAATGTATTTCCAACATTTGAAAATTATGTTTCTCAATTTGAAAAATTTTGTGAACTGATAGAACCTAACGGCAAACTAATTTTTAACCAAGAAGATGTCGAAGTCGCGAAGCTTGGAAATAAATACGCGTCAAAAATCCAAACTATTTCCTATCAAACTCCGGAATTTGAACCAAGTGAAAACGGAACAGTACTTCATTGGAATAATGAACGGTATTCATTGTTAGTTTTCGGCCCACATAATTTGCAAAACTTAATTGGGGCGATGCGTCTCGCAGAAACAATGGAGATTTCTACTCATGATTTTTTAAATGCGATGTCGGATTTTACTGGAGCAGGAAAACGGCTTCAAAAGGTTATGGAAAAGTCTTCCTTTACTATGTTTAAAGATTTTGCACATTCGCCTTCAAAATTGAAAGCAACAACAACGGCGGTTAAACACCAGTATCCAAAAAGAAAACTTATTGCATGCATGGAGTTACATACTTTTTCTTCCTTGAAAAAAGAGTTTTTACCGCATTACAAAGACGCTATGAATAAAGCGGATTTTGCCTTAGTTTATTTTAATCCGAAGGTCGTCGCACATAAGAAATTAGAAGCTATCAGCGAAAGTCATGTATTGGAAGGTTTTGGTGGAAATGTTGAGGTTGTTACTTCTACAGAGAAGGTATTTCAGTTTATTAAACAATTTGATTTAACGAATAGTGTGTTATTGATGATGTCTTCTGGTAATTTTGATGGAATTGATTACGACAAATTTGGAGAGGAATTATGCGCTACTGTATCGGCTTCATAACTTTTGTGCTCGTTTCTTGTCAGGTTACTAAACCTGATTTCCTAAGCCAGCCCAAAGAAATAATTCCATTATCGAGTTCCGAAAATAGTTATCTTGAGGTCGCGGTTGCTCTGTTTGATATGAGAAACGAGAAATGGTATTATTACAATGATGAGTTATTAAAAAACAGGTATTCGCCTGCATCTACATATAAAATTCCAAATTCTATTATAGGATTACAAACAAGAGCAGTGAAATCAATCGATGAAATTTGGAATTGGGACAGTATTGTTCGACAAAATGAGAATTGGAATAAAGATCATTCATTGAACATGGCGTTTAAAAACTCAACCGTTTGGTACTATCAGAAGCTAGCGAAGGAAATTGGCAAAAAGCGGATGACGAATTATTTGAAGAAATTCGATTACGGCAATCAGCAAATAGGGGATAGCATTCATCAATTTTGGCTAAATGGCAATTTACAAATTAGTCCGTTCGAACAGCTTACATTTCTGTATAATTTGAAGTCAAAAAAATTAGGTATTCGTGAGGAAATATACGATCAGTTGAAAAAAATAATGTTTGTAGAGACTATCGGAGGAGCGAGTATTTATGCCAAGACAGGTTGGGGTTTTGATGGCAAAAAAGACATAGGTTGGTACGTTGGGTATGTAGAGAAAAACAACAATGCGTACCTTTTTTCTACACTACTTTTAAGTGATAATTTCGAAAAAGTTGAAAATTTTGGATTGAAAAGAATTGAAATAACCAAGAATGCATTTCAATTGGCGCGAATTATTCCCTAATTCCTAAAGACAATTCGTCTATAAATTAATGAAATGACAAGAGAATTTAAAGCACTAAAAATAGTGAGTCCTAAAAGCGTAATGACCATTGTAAATTTTGCACTATACATCATTTCTGTATTATTCATCATAAGTGTTTTTATTTCCTTGTCCGATTTATTCGAAAGGTCGTCGTTTGCGTTCTTTAATTCTTTTATGTTATCAGGATCATTCAATTGATGTTCCATATAGTCCAATTTGCTTTGTGTGTAGTCAGGGAATATATTCTGGTAATAAAAAAAGAGAAATACACCAACCACAATTGTATATGGCAAACCAGCTGACATGCCATTCTTAACATCATTTAAGAAGTTATTATCTGTCTCGTATCGCTTTACTTGAAATAACGCGTAAGAAATGGCTGCCGTAATAAAAAACATATTGATAAACACAAAAGGTTTTATATCATACAATGACCACTGTAAAGGCAAACATATTAATTTAATTACTATGAATAATAATGCTGCAAATAAGCCAGTTTTAACAGGTAGCTTCATTTTAGCTATTCATTGAAACCAAAAATTCTTCATTTGAAAGGGTATTCTCCATGTGAGATTTTAGAAACTCCATGGCTTCAACAGGATTCATATCGGCTATGAATTTTCTAATTAACCAAATTCTTTGAAGCACATCTTTTCCAACCAACAAGTCTTCTCTTCTGGTGCCTGATGCCGTGATGTCAATTGCGGGATATATTCTTCGGTTAGAGATTTTCCTATCTAATTGAAGTTCCATATTTCCAGTACCTTTGAATTCCTCAAAAATCACTTCATCCATTTTAGAACCGGTTTCAGTCAATGCTGTTGCCAAAATAGACAATGAACCACCATTTTCGATTTTTCGAGCAGAACCAAAGAAGCGTTTTGGTTTGTGTAAGGCATTCGCGTCAACTCCACCTGATAAAACCTTTCCTGAAGCTGGCGAAACAGTATTATATGCTCTTGCTAGACGAGTAATGGAATCCAATAAAATACAAACATCATGTCCACATTCTACCATTCTCTTTGCTTTTTCCAATACCATATTTGCTACTTTAACATGACGTTCAGCAGGTTCGTCAAACGTTGAAGCAATAACTTCAGCTTTAACACTTCTGGCCATGTCGGTTACCTCTTCTGGACGTTCATCAATTAATAATACAATCAAATATGTTTCAGGATGATTGGCTGCAATTGCGTTTGCTACATCTTTTAGCAACATTGTTTTACCTGTTTTTGGCTGTGCAACTATCATTCCCCTTTGACCTTTTCCAATTGGCGCAAATAAATCCATTACACGAGTGGAAAGGGTTTCTTGTTTGTGACCTGTCAATTTAAATTTTTCGTCAGGAAATAGTGGTGTTAAGTATTGAAATGGCACTCGGTCACGAATATAAGAAGGGTCTCTACCATTTATAGACTCAACTTTTACCAGCGGAAAGTACTTTTCTCCTTCTTTAGGTGGTCTAATGGTTCCTTTTACGGTGTCTCCAGTTTTCAATCCAAATAACTTAATTTGATTTTGAGAAACATAAATATCATCAGGAGAGGGTAAATAATTATAGTCAGAAGACCTTAAAAAACCATATCCATCTTGTATAACCTCTAATACTCCTTCTGCAGAGACAATTCCAACGAGATCGTAGTTTTCTTCTATTTTTTCACTAGATGCTGAGTCTTCCCTTCTTGTTGGTCGTTGGTGTTGGTGTTTATTTCTCGGTTGGTCAACTTCAGCAAGCATGTTATCAATTGGTTCTTGTTCATCCAGAATTTTTGCTGTATTTTCAATTTCTTCAACTGCAATATGCTCGTTGCTCAAAATGTCTACAGTAGCCTCATCTACTACTCGGGTGTCTTCGAAAAGTATTTGTTGGTTTTCTGATACGTTATTTCCAGATTCATTCACTTTCATCGGTTTTCTCGGACGTTTCGATTTATTCTCTGGAGAAAGTTTATTGACTCTTTCCTTAGGTTCCGTTTTCTCTTTTTTCGAATTATCTCCAATGATTAAGGTGATTAATTCTTCTTTTTTTAAGGTTTCGAAGTTTTCAATACCAAATGTTTGTGCAATAACTCTTAAATCTGCAAGTTTTTTTTCCTCTAAGGCTTTTCTGTCCATGTAAAATTTTGATTTTTTGTAAAAAGTTGGGGGGAATCAAGATGTGAAATGCGAATATTTCGTCGCAATGTTAAGCAAAAGATTTCAATTGACAAATCAAATTGGTAAAATTCTATGTTTTTCTTTTTTTCTTTTTTGCAGCCGGAAACAATATGTTGTTTAAAATCAATCGATAACCTGGTGAATTGGGATGTAAGTTAAGATCAGTGATTGGATCTCCAACAAAATGTTGGTAATCTTCCGGGTCATGACCTCCGTAAAAGGTCCAAGTTCCTTGTCCAAGCTCACCATGAATATAGCGTGCGGTTCCGGCAGCTTTATTTTCTCCTAAAATTAATACATTTGGCTTTATAAATTCTTTTCTGAAATCTGTTGTTTGTCCCATGAACCCTTGTACTACGTCTGTATGGCATTGGGTCAGCATCGTCGGAACTACATCCCATTTGGCAGAAAAATCGAAAAGTGTAAATTGATCGACAGCTTCAGTGATTACTCGTGAATTTCGTAAATCGGTTGCATCGATATCCGAATATTCATAGGTCATCGGGTCTTTAATAATATGAAAATCCTTAAACGCAAACGTTCGATTAAAATCAAGTTTCTGTTGTGCTTTAGGATCTGAGGGATCACCGTCGAAAACTGATTCACAAATGTCGACTCCTTGTGCTGCTAAAGCTATGTCGTAACTATCAGTTCCACTGCACATAGTAAATAAAAATCCACCTCCGAGGACGAAATTTTTAAGTCCTTGGGCGACAGCTAATTTCATTTGCGAAACTTTTGTAAAGCCTAACATTTTTGCATCTTTTTCCGCGACTTCTATTTGTTCTTGATACCACGCTTGATAACGTGCAGAGGAATAGAATTTGCCGTACTGACCTGTAAAATCCTCGTGATGTAAATGAAGCCAATCGTATTTGGGTAATACGCCCATAACTATTGCTGAGTCATAAATTTTGTCATATTTTATTTCGGCATATTCTAAAACTAGGGTAACAGCATCGTCCCATGGCTGTTTATTTGGTGGCGTGTAGACCGCAATTTTTGGTGCTTTCTCCAATTGAACGACCTCCATATTTATCTCTGGATCCGAAATTTGATTTTTGATGGCATTCACTTGACCATCCGTCAGAACTTCATAACTAACGTTTCGAATGATTAGTTCTTCTTCGATCGCACGAATATTGGGCATCAAAAAGGATCCGCCGCGATAATTTAGTAACCATTCAATAATCAATTGATTTTCAAGGGTCCAATAGGCAATACCGTAAGCTTTAAGGTGATTTTTTTGTTGTTGATCCATTGGAACAAGTATTTGCGTGCTTTTCGCTTCTTCAACAAAAAAAATCAATAAAAAAAGTATTAAGGAAAACTTCATGATGTTAAAAAGGAGTTTCTTCAGCGCTGAATGTATCAAAATCTTGGCCAGAATTCTCGGGTACATTCATTTTACTTTTTACAGTATAGGTAATCGGTTCATTATCAAAACCGCTATTTACTTTTAAAGGAGCAGCTAAATCCATTTCGGGCACTTCGTTTAAATTTTCAAATCGCGCATATTCTGGCACAAATCGAAGCCTTACTCTGTCTAGTGCTCCGTTCCTGTGTTTCGCAATGATGATTTCACCAATTCCTTGGTTTGCATTTCCGTCATCATCTTTAATAATTCCGTAGTATTCTGGTCGATATATGAATGAAACAATATCTGCATCTTGCTCAATTGCACCTGACTCCCTTAAATCAGATAACTGCGGCCTTTTATCACCTCCTCGTTGTTCCACAGATCTACTGAGCTGAGCAAGAGCAATAATTGGCACATTTAATTCTTTTGCAATTTCTTTAATTGATCTTGAAATGGTAGAAATTTCTTGTTCTCGGTTACCGCCACCTTTACCATCTTTTGCTGACATAAGTTGTAAGTAATCGATAATAATTAGTTCAATATTATGTTGTGCCTTTAGTCTTCGACATTTAGCACGAAAATCGAAAACACTGATCCCAGGGGTATCATCAATAAAAATCGGAGCCGTGGCAAGCTTACTTATTCGTGAATGGAGTTGTTGGAATTCATAGTCTTTTAAATCCCCCTTTCTTAATTTTTCTGCACTTAATCGTGATTCACTGGCAATTAATCTTTTGACCAATTGAACAGATGACATTTCGAGAGAAAATACGGCAACTCCCATCCCATAATCAACAGCGGTATTTCTGGCCATTGAAAGAACAAATGCTGTTTTTCCCATTCCAGGCCTTGCCGCCAAGACCACCATATCAGAACGTTGCCACCCTGATGTAATTTTATCTAATTCAAAAAAACCGGTTGGTACACCCGAAATACCATCACTGTTTTGGGAGGCTTTTTCAATCTCTTGAATGGCTTCTCGTACAACGTTTTGCATGGAGGCAACTTGTTTGCTCATGTTGTTTTCGGCGATTTGAAACAGACCAGACTCCGCGCTATTTAACAAATCAAAAACATCTTGGGTGTCATCGTAGGCGTCACGAATAATTTCGCTGCTTACACGGATAAGTTCTCTTTTAATATATTTTTCAGCGATTATTCTTGCATGAAATTGTATGTGCGCAGATGATGCAACACGGTTTGTTAGCGAGGAGATATAGGCTGCACCACCTGCCGCCTCCAGTTCACCATTTTTTTGAAGTTTTGCGGTTACAGTCACCAAATCAATGGGGCTTGTTGCAGCAAATAATTCGCGTATCGCCTTATAAATATATTGGTGTTTTGGGTCGTAAAAACTATTGTGATGCAAAACGTCTATAGTATCGTTAACGGCATTTTTTTCTAACATCATTGCGCCAAGAACAACTTGTTCAATATCAATTGCTTGTGGAGGGATTTTCCCAAGATCTCCGGTTAAAACAGATGGGGATTTAATTCTTGATATTGGTTTTCTGTTGTTGTCTTGATTATCCATAAAACAAATATACGGATTGCATTTTCCATAGAAAAAATTGTTACCTCTTTGTTTATAAAAAGATGTTAAATAGGCTTATGAATAAGTTGTTAGTATCTTACTAATCCTTTAATTCAAGTTGTGCCCTCTTGGTTCCTATTTGTGCCGTGATAAAATCAATATTTCGTTTAGGAGATCGGGCAGGGGAATGAGATCTTCCGTAAAATATAATCTGCAGATGTAACTTATTCCATGAAGCTTTTGGAAATATTTTTTTAGCATCTATTTCAGTTTGAGCGACATTTTTACCGTTGGTGATTCCCCAGCGTATAAGTAGCCGGTGAATATGAGTATCTACGGGAAATGCCGGAACGCCGAATGCTTGAGACATTACAACTGAAGCTGTTTTATGACCTACACCCGGTAGTTCTTCCAAGGCTTCAAAACTTTGTGGCACCTGACCATGGTATTTTTCGATTAAAATGGCTGATAACTGCCATATTGCTTGAGATTTTCGAGGGGATAAACCACAGGGTTTTATAATATCACGAATTTCTTCTACCTTGAGTTTTACCATTTCCTCGGGGTTATTGGCCTTTTTAAAAAGGCGTGGTGTAATCTGATTGACGCGTTCATCAGTGCATTGTGCGCTTAGTAATACAGCGATTAATAAAGTATAAGGATCTGAATGAATCAGCGGTACAGGAGTTTCTGGATATAATTCATCTAATGAATTCATGATAAATTTCGCTTTTTCTTTTTTTGTCATGGCGTGTCAAAAATAACCCAAGGTAAGGATGTGTATCAATCTATTTTCAGTCAGTAAAATGTATAAAATAAAGCTTCCTATTAAAAAAACAGTAGTATAGTGTCCCATGATGAAATAAGCATCATTTTTTTTGTAAAAAAGAAAAAATAAGGGAATAAATAGGATTGCTTGAATTAATAATTGTGCCCAATATAAATTAAAATGGACAGGAATATGGTATATTCTGAATTCTGATTCCACAAGAACCTCAACGGGATGGTGTAAAATCGCGGTAGTTTTTATTTTTATAAATGGATTGCGATTAAAATAGGCATTATTGAAATTATTTAACCACAATGTTCGTTTATTTTCGGTTTCAATAACACTCACAGGATGATTGTCCATACTTTTATAAAGAACCTCTGAATATTCACTTACTCGGTCATTTTCAATTTTTGAAGGAAGAAAAAAATCAAGCGTAAAAAGTAAATTTAGGGTACAGGCAACAATCACAATACTTAAAAAAAGTGATCGTTGCCAGCCTTTTCGAAGAGATAGGTACCAATTTTCCAGCTCAAGCGCTTGTTTTTTTTGTTTTTCTTGGTAGCGTCTCCATGCTTTTTGTCTATACGATGTCCATTCATCAACTTCTTCTTCTTCCTTTTCTTCGGTTATATTCTCCTTATCTTCAAATGAGACATTTTGCGCATTATTTACTTGTTTAACTTGTTGAAGTAAATACGTATATGCTTCTTGGATTTCTTGAAATTTCTCTACTGCCTTGGGTGATTTGTTTTTATCGGGGTGATGAATTTTAGCTAGTTTTTTATAAGCAGATTTAATCTCTTCTTCGCTTGCATCACGAGTAATTCCAAATAACTTATAAAAGCGCTCTCCACTCATTTTCTTTACTTGCTAATTTTGTATTAATGCGATCGATTTTTTCGTTTCTTAGGTAATGAAATCTCGGTATGCATTGATAAAGTTTCGGAATTTCATAGGGTGAAAGAAAAGAAAAATTGCTTTTTTTCAAGCGAACATCAATATTTCCAATGACAAGCATTACCACTTTTTCTCCTAAGAATTCGTCAGGTTGACCAAAAATAAGTGTTTGAAGTCCAAGGTTTTCAAGTATTTTATCTTCAATTGAAAAAGGATGAAGTTTAACACCCCCGGAGTTTATTGCAAAATCTTGACGGCCCTTCCAGTAAAAATTTCTTTCGTCAATTAATTCAATTTCATCAGTTGTTCGAATGGGATTTTGACTAAGCGCTGGATAATGTATGATTAATTTACCCTGTTGAGAGGTGAATGTTATACCTTCCATTCCAGAATAAGGCATGGTATGCTTAGTTATTTTACGCAGGGCGACATGTGAAAGTGTTTCAGTCATTCCAAACGATTGATAACATTGTATTTCCTTAGTTAATATCAGGTTGATTATTTTTTGTGATAGTGGTGCTCCGCCTAAAAGGAAAATTGTTTGTGTAGAAATATGTAGGTTTTGTGTAAGTAAATGTTGTAGTTGTATAGGAACCAAGGCGACGAAGTCAATACTTCTTTGAGGTGGCAATTGAATTTCTTTTTTTACCGGTCCACAAATGAGTCGAGCACCGGAAATTATAGCTCTAACAATCATCATTTTTGCTGCGACTGTCTGCACGTCTAAACACAAATAAAATGTCTGATTTTCATGTAATTGAAAATAGGCTATTGTGTTTTTTGCAGATACAATTAACTGGTCCTTGGTAAAAATAATTTTTTTTGGTTTTCCTGTAGATCCTGATGTTTGAAATAAAAATGGAAGATTTCCTGAATGAAATTCAGAAATAAAATTCATAATTTCCGTCTCTTGGGATCCAGGTAAAAATTCAAAGTTCTCTGGCATCTCAATAATCTATATCTAGATTAAATAATGATTTAAGAACATGAAGGTTTGGATTTTTCCTTGCCATCGCTGCAAACTTATCTTTACCTGTGAGGTATTTAACCTCGTCATCAGGTTTATCACTTATTTGTAGTTTAATATCCAACGAGAAATTATTCACTTTTTTGCGCATAAAGGTGATGAAATCTCCAAGCAGCGGTTGAATGTAATCAACTTGGACTTGATTATCTACAACAATAGCATAAAGTTCGTCATTAAGAAATAAGGGATCTCTTTTGATCAATGCATGGTGAAAAGTTTCCATTCCGTTATCTTTGAGTTGATAAGCAAATTGCTTCCAATACATCTTAAATTGATCGAGGGAGATAAAATCTCGGGGTAAATCTTTTTCTGGAATAAGTTCTTCTTGTTTCTTATGTTCCTCAAGAACTTTTTTGATTGAAATGGGACTTTGTGTTGTATTTCCTGTTGGTGTTGTTAGTATGCGTTTTTCTGTTTTGGGCGCAGCAATCGATTGAACGTTAACAGAAGGTTCAATTTGTTTTTTTGTTACGGAGGTTTTTCTTAAGGTGTCGTTGGGTGAGGGTAATATTTCAATTGGATCCGTCAGAGATTTTTTTTTTCATGCTCTTGTTTCAAGGAACAGAGCTGCATAAGCGTCACTTCGAGTAGAAGTCTGGGATTTTTAGAGGACTTATATTGGACATCTGCTTTACTCAACGCGTGCAATGCGCGCATAATTACTAAGCTTTCAACCGTTTTTGCTTGTTCCTCAAATTTGCGTTGAATTGATTCAGGAACTTCCAAAAGATTGCTCGTTCGAATATCTTTACAAATCAATAAATTTCTGTAATGGTCTGCTAATCCGATGACGAAATTGTGACCATCAAAGCCTTTTTCAATAATGTCGTGTAAGATTAAAAAGGACATTGGAATATCCTCTTTCTCTGCTGCTTCTACGATTTTAAAGTAATATTCGTAGTCTAAAATGTTGAGGTTTTCGGAAGTACTTTTGTAGGTTAAATTATTACCACTAAATGTAACCATCTGGTCGAAAATACTCAATGCATCACGCAATGCTCCATCAGCCTTCATGGCAATTAAGTGGAGCGCTTCCGGGTCGGCCGATACACTTTCTTTAGAAGCTATCGCGGCTAAATGTTCAGCAATATCTTGTACCTTAATTCGATTGAAATCAAAAATTTGACAACGAGATAAAATGGTGGGTATTATTTTGTGTTTTTCCGTTGTTGCTAAAATAAATAGAGCATGTCTTGGTGGTTCTTCTAAGGTTTTTAGAAATGCATTAAATGCACTGCTTGATAACATGTGAACCTCGTCAATAATATATATTTTATGACTTCCTAGTTGTGGAGCAACCCTTACCTGATCAATTAAATTTCTTATATCATCAACAGAATTGTTTGATGCAGCATCTAACTCATAAACATTAAGAGAAGCTCCAGTATTGAAAGATAGGCAAGAATCACATTGATCGCAGGCTTCAATATTCTCTGTCCTGTTGAAGCAATTAATTGTTTTAGCTAGGATTCTCGCTGTAGTTGTTTTTCCAACTCCGCGCGAACCACAGAATAAAAACGCTTGGGCCAAGTGATTGTTCTTAATGGCATTCTTTAGCGTTCCCGTTATGGTCTTTTGCCCAACAACCGTATCAAAAGTTTGAGGTCTATATTTACGCGCGGAAACTACGAATTCTGCCATATATCAAAGATAAGAATTTAGATCAAAGGAATCTTCAAACTTTTATCAACAAAGGGAGAATTATTTTTCTTTTCGTGGTGAAATCTCAATAAGCGTTCCGTTTTTAGGTCCAAACAAGTCAATTGAAGCTGGTAAGTAGAAACGAGTCTCTTCAGTTAAGGCACTTATTTTATCTACATTTTCATATTTCACAGTTCGGAGTTCTATCTTTTCCTTCGAAATAAAAATCCAATTGAATTGATTAACTTTTCCTGCATCTCGGGTCCAAGATTTGCAATCGTCGGCTTCGCGAAGTGGAGCTCCCCAACAACCTTCTCCTGCATACACAATGCCTTTTTCATCATTTCGCTTAAATCCTTCGTCGGCATCCTTATCTTGCGAACTTACAATAGGCCATGTTATCTTGGTAGTATGAGAATCATTTTCTAAACAAAGCCGAACATTGCTATATCTTTCAAATAAAGGAACAAAATTTCTATATTGTGTTTGCATTTCTTTTTTGAATCCCACATGTGCGCGAATCGGTCGATGGTATTGCGGAAGCTGCCAAAAGTAATTTTTATGATCCTCTAAGGAGTTTCGTAGAAAAATTTTTTGACCACCAATTTTCAAGATTTCTGAATTCAAGGAAATTACATTTATTAAATTCCCTCCGAATGTGGTATTGTAATACAATTTTGGATGCGGAACATTGAACAACTTGACTAAAACAATATTCGTTTTCTCGTGATTTCCTCTGGAAACAACTAAAGGCGTTATTCTTCCATCTGTATCAATTGTATATTCCCAATCTTCAAACCAATTAATCCATTGATAATTTAAGTCTAATCCTATAAAATCACCGTTAAATAGCACGGCATGAGCTTTAAGCTTTGCTACCATTTTGTTTGCTTTCACACGCACAGGTCTATTGTCTCGAGAATCGCCACCCGCAATAAAAGAAAGTCTTTCTTCCGGAGTATTAGGGGCTGTTGAAAAATAATACGTTCTTCCAAAACCCTCGGTGTCTTTTATTGTAAAATAATACCGTGTGTTTGGTTTTAGATTTTTTAATTCTACCAAACAATTTGTCATTCCTTTCCAATTATTTCTTGAAGTTAAAGGCAATTCTTGGCGGTATCTATTTTTGCTTGGTTCTACAGTATCCAAGTATAAACCCATAAAATGCCCTCTTTTTTGATCCCAAATTATAGTGGCCGAAGTTGATGCATCTCCACTAAATACAACACGTACAAAGCGGGTTTTACCGAATGAATGAAACGTAATAAAGCAAATTAGAAAAATACAAAGGGTTCTCATGATGTAAAAATACACTTTAATAATGTTGACTCGAAAATAGAGCAAAAAAAAAGGCTGTCGATTGACAGCCTTTTTAGAAGTTGAAATTTACTTTTTGAATAATTTCATGTCTGGTTTTCCGTTGACTTCTACTTTCACCACCTGACCAGAAAGAATCATTGGCCCCATATTCATGGATAAACTGTGCGGAAATAGAAGACCGTTTACTTCTTTATAATCACCAAAAACCTGAGTTGATTCATTTGTTTTGTCTCCCTCTTTGGTAATGGTTAAACTCTTCTCTTTTAAAAAGGTTTTTCGATTAAAATAGTCGTAACTTTCGGTTTCACCGTCTACAATCTTTATCACATAAAATTCTGTATCGTTTTCAGTTTGAATTCCTTCAAGTGAGTAATTTGTGTTATTTGTAGCATAATTCAATTCCTGAAATAAACCTGCTTCCTTTTGTTTTTTTGCAATTTCCTCTGCTGTCATTTCTTTCTTTCCTGCCATAGGAGCACTTGTATATCCCGTCTTTCCATCAAAATAGCTTAACGGCATCATGTTGCCTTGAAATTCTAAAGCTGTCGCCTCTGTTGCAGGAGCAAGGTAATAATTGAAAAATTTTAGAGTCATCGGCATTTGTGCTCCCGACATCTCAGAAACACGTTCAACTGATTTTACTTTTTTCAATTTCTTTGTCAACTCCTTCATCGAGCTTGATTTCGTTACGGCCAAAAGATAATTCGTAATGAGTTGCTCTTTTGTAATGTCAGCCTTCACCATTTCTTTAAACGGATTTCCGAATTCATCTAAAATTGTAACTTTTCCATCGCTATCGAACTTCTTGAGTTTATCCAAAATTTCCTCGTTTCCAACTACAATTATGTTGCAGTTTGTTGAGGTGAAATAGGATTTAGCCATGTTTAAAATATCATCCTTGTTCACAGCTTCTATGCGTTGCAAATAATTTTGATAATAGTCTTTAGGTAATTTATATTTTATTGTATTTAACGCAAAACGCGCGATAGTTGAAGGACTCTCTAAGGAGCGAGCAAAACCTCCAGCTTGAGAAGATTTCGTCAGGTTTATTTCGTCGTCCTTTACTAATTGGGTGGTAATCAGTTCGAATTCTTTAAGAATTTGAGTTATTGCGGAGTCCGTAACGGCATTTCTAAAGTTACCTCCTGCAGACATCCATGAGCCATTTTCTGTAATATTCATGGCAGAGTAACAACCATAAGTATAAGCCTTATCCTCTCGAAGGTTTTGCATTAATCGCGTACCAAATCCTCCGCCTCCGAGAATTCCATTGAGCACAGTTGAAGGCAATTGATTCACATCTCCTGTTTTCATTTTTATTGGAAAAGTAACGTAAACGACACTTTGAACAGCTCCACGTTTTTTAACAAATGTTACTTGATTACCTTTCGGTTGAGTTGCTTCCGGCAAGGATGCGACGTATTTTTTACCACCTTTCCATTCACCAAAATATTTAGCAACCATCTCTTCTGTTTGTTTTCTTGTAATATCTCCTACCACCACTAAATATGCTCCGTCTGGAGTAAAGTTTGATTTGTAGTAATTAATTACATCCTGGCGCGTAATGTTCTTCAAAGTTGTTTCATTCATTACATCACTGAACGGATGACCAGGAAAATTAACTTTTACCGTAGCATTTTGAGCCATTGTTCCAGCATCTGATTTTGCTGATAACAAGCCGTCTTCGTTTTGCTTGCGAATACGATCAAATTCACTCTCAGGAAAATTCGCATTCATCAGGACATCGTTCAAAAGGCTTAATCCTTTATCCATATGTTTTGTTAAACATGACATCGAAATGGAATTTTTATCTGCTGAAAGCGAAGCACCGATAAAATCGATTTCCTTATCCAATTGGTCTTTGGAACGGTTTGAAGTTCCAGACATAATTAAAGAACCAGCCATATCAGAAAGGCCAGCTTTGTCTCCTTCATTTCTTGGATCAGAGCCCATGCTCAAATCAAATGAAACCCTTGGAAGTTTGTGGTTTTCCGATAAAATTACTGTGATTCCATTTGCAGTAGTAAAAACTTCTGAGTCTTTAATTTCTATTTTCTTGGCTTGAGTAGGTGCCGGACGAACAGATCGGTCAACTTGACCAAAAGTAGTCGCAGTAAGGAAACAAGCACTTATGATAACTATATTTTTCATACTATTTCGTTTTATTTCGCTTTAGGTACATAATGAAGTATGACGCGAGCATCTTGCGTAAGGTATTTGTTAGCAACACGTTGAATGTCTTCTCTGGTTACTTTCATGTAATTATCCATTAGAGAATTTACTCGGTTTGCATTACCAAAATACACATGGTTGTCAGCTAAATTCTCAGCTATTCCCGCAATACTTGCATTTGCTGTCACAAGGTTGTTTTCAAATTTGTTTCTAATTTTTTGAAATTCTTCCTCTGTAATTAATTCCTTTTTAATCGTTTCAATTTGACCATCGAATTCTTTTTGAATATCATCCAAAGAAACATCCTTCGACGCAATAGCAGCAAAGATTCCAATTCCAGCATCTTCCAATCCATAATTAAAAGAGAACGCAAAAGATGCCATTCTTTTCTTCTCAACAATAGTTTTATTTATTCGGGAGCTGCTTCCACCAGAAAGTACTTCATTCATCATTTCCAACGCATAAGCGTCCGGGTGTGTTTGTTCTGGAAATTTATACCCCATGAAAATACCAGGTAATTCAATATTATCTTCGATTACATCTTTCGTGACACCTTTTAAAACAGAATTATCTTTTGTGGTACGTTTGATAACGATTTGTTTTGCCGTGTAATTGGCAATTAACTTTTTAGCCTCAGGATCAGATGATTTCAAAAAATCTTTGGCATTGAATTTTGTTTTCGAAACTCCATATCTTTTTACAAAAGGTTCCTCTTCTATATTGATAAAATCACGATACAAATTAATAGCCTCACCTTTAGGCATGGAGGCGAAATATTTGTCAATCCATTTTTTAGTTTGTTCGATATTTAAATCTCCCGCTATGGATAATGTAGCATTGCTCGGTACATAATAATTCTTGTAGAAATTTACATAATCCTCTTCCTGTGCAGCATCTAAATGCTCCATGCTTCCTATAGGTGCCCAGTTGTACGGGTGTGATGGGAAAACGCGTTTGAACATCTCAGTGAAAAACGAACCGTATGGCTGGTTGTCTACACGTTGTCTTTTTTCTTCTTTAACAACACTTCGCTGCGTTTCTATACCTTTGATGTCAACTTTCGCATGAAGCATTCGCTCACTTTCTAACCATAAACCTAGTTCTAGTTGATTGGAAGGTAAAATCTCATAATAATAGGTTCTATCTTGCGAAGTATTCGCATTTAAGGTTCCACCATTTTTTTCTACTAACTCACTGTATTCTCCTCTGCCAATATTAGCAGAACCTTCAAATAAAAGGTGTTCAAAAAAGTGTGCAAATCCCGTTCTCTCTGGAATTTCATTTTTTGATCCCACGTGATACAAAACTGAAACAGCTACAATCGGCGTTGCGTGTTCTTCATGTAGAATGACATGTATCCCGTTCGGTAAATCGTACTCAACATATTTGATTTTTTGTTGTGCTGTTGACCAAGCCGAAACTGATAATACCATTCCAAATAATACTATTTTTCTCATAAATTTAATTTGGTTGGCTAAAATAAGGTAAAAATTGCAAATAAAGCTGATCAACCTGCGTTAATACTTTACTTTTCCTTTTGGTCTAAAAATTGGTTACCTTTGAATTCAATGAAAATAAAATTAGCGCTCGTTTTTCTGGGATTTTACCTTAATAGCCTTGCTCAAGGAATTGTTCCTTTTATGGATTTTAATAATTTTTTAGCAAGCTACGAAAATGGGTTCTTTAGACAAATTGAAATCCAACCAATATCGAACCTAAAAACGGGAGATGAACTCACGGCCTACTTGGATATACGAGGGAATTTAAGACTTTATGACGGAAAGGAAAGACGGGATATTACCTTATTAAACGCTGAATATGAAATTTCGGATCACATTTTAGCGTATAAAATCGCAGGAAGCTTAAAGGCTTGGGAATCCGGAAAAAATTATAATTTAACGAGTTTCGCTTCCGATTACGCAGTTAAAGATTCATTGGTAGTGTTTTTAGATGGACGTACTCGATCTACGAATGTCTTTTGGAACAAACAAACCATAATGCTTGCCAATATTTTTGACAATTTGGAGATGCCAAAATTTATTGGTGATAATCTTGTGATTTATAAGGATGCTAGTCAAACATATAATGCCTTTTGGAAAGGTAAAAACTACGAAATCGGTTTGTTCAATCAAGAATTTAAAGGATTTCCCGGAACTGATGCAAATGGTCAAATTACATTTAGTGTTGGGTGTGATGTTTTTTGCTTCAATGACCCCTTTACCCAATCTTTTGTTGTTTTTGAGGATGGAGAAATGAAAGATGTTGAATCATTGCCTGTTCAAAAATTCATGGCTGCTCGAGGCTTTGTTGTTTACGAAGATATCAACGGAAATTTATGGCACTACAGAAAAGGAGTAAAAACTGCACTTAGTAATTTTGGAAGTTCTAAGTGGATGGCCAAAGACGATCTTGTGATGTGGATGGAAAATTCTTATTTATTTGTTTATGCTAATGAAACGAAAACCGAGGTGGCGAATTATAGTCCTAAGGATTTCCAGCTAAAAAACAATATTTTGGCTTTCAGAAATGTGTTAGGTGGTGTCGATGCTTTCGTTGACGGTCGCGTGGTAAACATGACGAATCAGGTGGATGCCGAATATGCTATTTTTGGAAATAAAGTTCTTACTCTTTTGCTCAATAAATCGGCGATTGTATATGAAAACGGCAAAAAACATTCAAATTAGAAAATCAACCATTGCAAACCTTTTTGGTTTGTTCTTTCTCTTTCTTTCATTCATTTCCTTCGCTCAACATCCTAAATTTGACAAATTAGAGCAGTTGTATGATCAAGGGCACTTCTCATTGGTTTATCGAAAATCATCTCGACTTTTAGATAATCCAGAATTTGATTTTTCTAAACTTCCTGTATACTATAAATCAATCGCGTCTCTACAATTGGTCCAGAATGAATTTTGGAGAAGACGCAGACTAGATGCCATGGATAATGCCTTCGATGTATTGATGAAAATTAAACAAGATGCCAAAGGAAAGAAAATTCTCATTTCCCATGCTACTGAAATTCGTGAACTTAAACTTTCGTTGGATACATGGCTGGCAGATTTAAAACGCCAGAAAAGGGAAGAAGAAGTTAAACACATTAAGAGTCGAATGAATCTTTTATTTCAAGATCTAGATTTGGATATTCCAAACAATCTGGTGAACGTGGATTATGTTTGGGTTGGAACCGAATCAGAAAAAAGAAAAGGAATTATTCAATTGGCAGACGACTATCTTGGAGTTCCATATGTTTTTGGAGGAAATGATCCTTCCGGCTTTGATTGCAGTGGTTACACTTCTTTTGTCTTAAATAAACTCAACATTCCAATTCCTAGAAGAGCAATCGAGCAGTATAATTCGGCAAAAAAAATTGGTGAGGATGAGGCACATATGGGTGATTTTGTGTTTTTCTCGAATGGAGGAGAAGTTAATCATGTAGGAATTTTAGTAAACAAACCTGGTGCTGAGAAAGCGATGATTCATGCAAGTAGCTCCTTGGGTATTCAGCTTATTTCAATCGAACAATCTGTCTATTGGAAATCACGAGTTGTCGGTTATGGAACCTTCATCCGCTGATTGATTTCTTGCTGTAAAGAATAACACAAGAAAAATCACACAATTTATTCCGAAAAGAAGTTTGATAATTGGTGAAGTAATCAGTAAATTAATCACAAAACAAGTAAAAATTACAGCTAAGAATAATAGTAATAATTTTTTTCTCTGGTAATTTTTTCTCAACGAAAAATGTGCAAGTAAAACAAATAAATATCCATAGATTGGAAATAATGATAAGCCATTATAATTTGAAAAAGACTCGGCCGAACTTGTAACAAAAGCATTAATTGCCATACTTGTTGCACAAAATGAGTAAAGAAGATAGATAAGCAATTTAGGTTTGTCTTTAATGAATAGTGTCAACGTAAAGAGAAGGAGACTTCCTGAACAAATCAAAAAATAATTTAAATAAGGGAAAAACCAGAAACCAACTAGTTTAACTACAAAATAACAAGTAACGATTAGTATTGTAGCTCCCATAAACCAAAAGTGGTTAGTAAAAATGAAATTTAAGCTACGCTTTATCATATTGACGTCTACTTTTTTCTGTGACACATACGAGTTCCCATAATGCTCTTGCACCCACATTGGCATCCCAATCACCTAATTCTCCCGGTGAAACCTCATTTAGGTCAAATCCAATGATTTTCTTTCCTGCATCAATCAATTGGAAAAGCAAATAGCGAATTTCTTGCAATTCAAAACCCCCGGCAACTGGCGTTCCTGTATTTGGGCATAGTTCTGGTTTTAACCCATCAATATCAAAAGAGATATATAGATTTATTGGTAGTTCAGCGATTATTTCTTTTACTTGTTGGTGCCAATTTTTCCCAAGAAATGCAGCAGTTTTAATATCCCAATCATAAAATGTACAAATTCGAGCATCATCCTTTGCTCGATGAACTTCTCTTTCCGAAATATCGCGAATACCTACTTGAATTAATTTTGTTAGGTGCTGACAATTTCTCAATGCATTGAACATAATACTAGCATGAGATTGGTTAAATCCCTCGTAGCAATCACGAAGGTCTGCGTGTGCATCGATTTGTAAGATTCCAAAATCATTATATTTTTCATTCAAAGCTTCCAATAAGCCAAGAGGAACTGAATGTTCTCCACCCAGGACACCCACAATTTTCCCTTGCTGCAAAAGTTCCAAACATTTTTCTTTTAAGTTTTCTTTTAACGCTTCTTGCGCTTCATTAATTTCAAGCAGTGTTTTTTCGTATTTCACTTGTGCAATTTCTTCACCTTCAGACTCAATGCACGAAATATAATGCTTCCCTTTTTCTGATAACAGGTCGTTTATTTCTTCCCATTCTTCGGATATTGGTGACATGTATACTTTCGAAAGGTAGGATTCGTGTAAATTCGCATGATAAAAATCCAATTGTGTTGATGCTTCTAAAATAGCTCGAGGACCTTTTGCGGTTCCTTTTCCATAGCTTGCTGTGGCATCCCATGGAATAGGAATGATTATAATATCCGCCTCCATTTCCGAATAAGGGAATCCGAAAATATTTCCATTGGCAATACCTACGCCATTTGGGTCAAAATTTGTCATTTTTTTTTGCATTATAATGTTCAACAGCCTTCCTTACGGAACCAGTTACATGCAATAAATTGGCAGCAGTTTCATAGTCTATATCTAATTCTTCTGCAACCATTCGCGTTCCTCTGTCAACTAGTTTATTATTACTTAATTGCATATCAACCATTCGATTTCCCTTAACCCTACCTAGCTTTATCATTAGTGAGGTTGAAATCATATTCAAAACCAACTTTTGAGCAGTTCCGGATTTCATTCGTGTACTTCCGGTAACGAATTCAGGTCCAACAATTGGCACCATTGGATATTGCACATTTTCAGCAAGCGGTGATCCTGGATTGCACGTAATACCTCCGGTTATCATACCTCGTTTGTTTGCTTCTTCAATGGCTCCTAATACGTATGGGGTAGTTCCTGAAGCGGCAATTCCTACTATTACATCGTTATCATTCACGAGAAATTCTGATAAATCTTTCCAACCTTGAAATACATCATCTTCTGCAAATTCCACTGCTTTTCGAATGGCTTGATCTCCCCCAGCTATAAGTCCAACTACGAGTCCGTAAGGTACTCCAAAAGTGGGCGGGCATTCACTTGCGTCAACGATTCCAAGACGACCGCTTGTGCCGGCGCCAAGATAAAATAACCTTCCGCCGTTTAACATCTTTTGGTATGCAGCATTAACAAATGCCTCTATTTTTGGTAGTTCACGCGCTATTGCTTCTGCAACTGTATGATCTTCGCGGTTAATATTGGACAAAATTTCAAACGTTGACATCTTTTCCAAGTTGTCATATTTTGAGCTATTTTCTGTAATTCGATTCATACGAGATAAGCTGTTGTTTTTTCTGAAACAAGGTCTACTTCTACACGATCCTTCAACGTGGTCGAGAGCCCCAGTCCAACGAAATCGGTTTTTATAGGAAATCTGCGATGTTGTCGATCAACCAAAGCAACAGTTTTTATAGCTTTTGTCGCTTGTTCCAAGAATTTCATTAACGCGTATTGCATGGTTTTTCCTGAATTTACTACATCATCCACCAAAATAATATACCCTTTTTTTAAAGATTCTTGTGGAATCGAGAGTGTAATAGGCTCACTCCAAGGCTCTTCTTTGTTAACACCTATTTCAAAAAGAACTACTTCGATTTCTCCGTTAGTTTGGATGATTGAACTTAATTTTTGCGCTAGGAGATATCCATTTCCTGAAATTCCACCAATAAAAACCTTTTGTTCCTCAAAGCAATTTTCTAATAATTGATGGCCTAATCGAATGATTTTTTGCTCAATATCCTGATGATTGAGAATTTCTTGCATGTTGATTATTTATTTCAACAAAGTTATTTTTTTAACGTCAAGTAACTTTGAAATTTTCAATTTATTTGGCTTTGCGATGAATTTTTGAATATTTGATAAATTCAAAAATAGAAATTAGAATGAGGCACAAAGAAAAGGATACAATAATGTCTTTTGCGGTAAGCTTTCCAAATTGAAAAAGTGACGATAAAAAAGGAATGGATAGAATGAAAATTAATAGAATCGATGTGATGAAAAGTATTAATATCAGGGCAATATTTCTTTCCATCAAAACTTCCAATACGAATTTTGTCCTTGAGATTGTTGTCAATATAAAAAGCATATTACAGAGAACTAAGGTGAAAAAAACAGATGTCCTAATTTCTTCATGTGATGTTTTATTTAAAAGTTGAAAGATTAGTTGAATACATACGACCCCAAAAATCAGCAATCCTGAAATTAAGCTTTCAATAACCGGTTTTTTTCCAAAAAAAGAACTGTTCAATACTCTTGGCTTTCGATGCATAATTCCATGTTCTTCCTTCTCAGATTCAAAAACTATCGAACAAACTGGGTCAATAATTAGCTCTATGAAAACGATATGAAAGGGAAATAGGAGGATGGGAATTTCCTTAAATAATGAAGGGATCAATGTTAGTCCAATGATTGGAATATGAATGGCAACAATATATAACATTGCTTTTTCTAAGTTATCAATGGTCTTTCTGCCTGCCCTTATTCCCGCTACGATAGATGCAAAGTTGTCGTCTAGAAGTATTATGGAAGCAGATTCTCGTGCTACATCTGTGCCATTTTTTCCCATGGCAATGCCTATATCAGCAGCAAGCAATGCAGGCGCATCGTTGACACCATCCCCTGTCATAGCGACAAATTCACCTTTTGCCTTTAAAAGACGAATTATTCTCAATTTTTGTTCAGGGGTTATTCTTGAATACACATTCGCCCGGTCTACTAGGCTTTCTACCATTTCTTGTTCAATTGACAAATCAGATCCACTAATTACAGTACCAGAATTTTCTATTCCTGCATTTTCGGCTATACTTCTAGCTGTTTCAAGATGATCACCCGTAATCATTAGTACCCGAATACCTGCAGCATAACATTCTTTTATTGCTTGGGGCACTTCTTTACGAATGGGATCTTCAAAAATTAAAAAGCCTTCAAAATGAAAAGCAAGATCTTTTTGACTTCCAATGCTCGTTAATTTTTCGGGCAGTATTTCTGCGGAAGCCACTCCCAAAACTCTTTTTCCTTTTTTGAGGAAGTTTTGTAATTGTTGATCTAGCTCGTTAATTTGATTGGCGGGTAATTTGCATAAATTGAGTATTACCTCCGGAGCCCCCTTGCTGTAGGCGTAATAATTTGGGCTCATTGGATTTTTATAAATCCGTGTCATGGCAAACAATTCATTTGTAAGCGCATATTCTCTAATGAAATTCAATGAAATTGTGTTTATATTACACTCGTTCATTTTTTGTATGGCAATTTCCATGGGATCTTTCGTGAATGATGGTGTGGCATAATTGGCAGCGAAAATTAGACGTTCAATCCCTTTATCATATAACGACGTATGAATTGTTCCTGTAGGCGATATTAAATTAGAAATAGTCATTAAATTTTGCGTAATGGTCCCGGTTTTATCGCTACACAAGACGGTTATTGCACCTAGATTTTCGATGGCACTAGATTTTCTTATCAGCACATTTATTTTTGACATTCGCCAAGCACCCAGGGCTAAAAAAATTGTAAGGACGACGGGGAATTCCTCGGGAATAATTGCCATTGCCGAGGACAAACCTATTAAAATGGAAAGTAAAATGTCTCCCCTTGTTAGATAAAAGATCAGGAATACAAAGAAACTAAGTGAAATTCCAATGATGAAAAAAACCTGAACTATTTTCTTTGTTTCGCTATGTAATTTTGAAGAAGGTGATTTAATTTCAGACAGAACTTTTCCTATTTTTCCGAGCGCAGAAAATGCACCAGTTTTATCCACGATAAAAATACCATTACCTTTAACTACTAGGGTTCCAGCTAATAAGAAACAAGTTGTAGATGTCTCTTTGAAAGGTTTTTTTTCAACCATAAATGATTCGCCGGTAACGAGTGATTCATCGATAAACAGATTGGAACTTTCTTGGAGTGTGCCATCAGCGGGAATGCGATCTCCTTCTTTGATTATTACACAATCTCCGGGAAGTAATTCTCGTTTAGGAATGTCGGCATGTTTATTATTTCGTATGACGCTCACATTTTCTGGAGTTAGTTTTTTTAATTCATGAAGGGCATTTTCTGTTTTCCTTGATTGAAAAAATGAAATTAACACGGTGATAATTATCCAAGAAGTGAGAATAAGTCCTTCAAGGTAATTACCGAGTATAGTGTATATGATTCCGCAGGAAATAAGAAGGAGAAACATCGGTTCCTTCACAGTTGTTACTAGTAGTGTTAGCCATGGTTTTTTTTTGACTTCCGGAAGTTCATTGTACCCGTATTTGATTCTCTTACTGTTGATTTCTTCGTCTTTAAGTCCGGTGTAATTTTCCTTTTTCATAGCGGGTAAATTTCAACATTGACCAATTTTATTCGTTATATTCTTTTGTTTAAGGCTTATATTTTCTTTGTGCATTTTTCCCTTTTCAAATCATTTAATGCGTTCAGAGGATTATATTTGTCGCATGTCTACCGGAAGTGATTTTTGGAAGTTATTGAAGACCTTGAATTTTGGTAGAGGAATTAATGTGATTTGTCTATTCCTTTCTTTTCATTTGTCTAGGATATTTAAAGCATCGGTCCATTTGGGGAAACCATTGTCTTTAAGTATTGAGCCAACTACTGCATGTAATTTAGGTTGTCCTGAATGCCCAAGTGGTTTGAAACAATTTACTCGTGCCACTGGAAAGATTGATTTAATCTTTCATCGAGAACTTTTAAATCAAGTAAAAAATCATGTGTTCTATATCAATTATTATTTCCAAGGAGAACCATTCCTTCATCCACAATTTTTGGATTTAATCAAAGAGGCTAAGAAAAATAACATTTATACTTCGACATCAACGAATGCACATTTTATTTCGAAAGAAAAAGCGCTTGAAATCGTATCGTCAGGGTTAGACCGACTAATTATTTCTATAGATGGCCTAACGCAGGAGACTTATTCAGCATATCGGGTAAATGGTCAGTTACAAAAAGTGATTGACGGAAGTAAGTACCTAGTTTCGGCAAAAGAAGAACTAAAGTCAAAAACACCACATTTAATTTTTCAATTCTTAGCAGTAAAACCTAACGAGCATGAAATTCCTGCCATTTTTTCACTAGCCAAGGAATTGTCAATTGATGAGGTTCGGATTAAAACGGCACAATTATACAATTACAGAAATGGTCACTCATTGATGCCCCAAAATCCTAAGTATTCACGCTATTCTCTCGAAAAAAATGGAGAATATAAATTAAAGGGCGAACAGGGCAATCATTGTTGGAGGATGTGGTCAGGATCAGTTTTTACGTGGGATGGTTTGGTTGTGCCTTGTTGTTTTGACAAGGACGCCCAACATGTATTAGGAGATTTAACGAAAAGTTCGTTTATTCAAATTTGGAAAAGTCAACGATACAAAGATTTCAGAAAGGCAGTTATACAGGCGAGGAAGGAAATTGATATTTGTCAAAATTGTTCGGAAGGAACGAAGGTTTTTAGCGAATAAAAAACGGTCGGCCCATTGGACCGACCGCTATATATCATCTATCAATAATTGATATTAATTTTTATAAAATTTGGAGGTCAAACCGTTTAATTCTATAAGGTAAATACCAGAAGTTAATTTTTGAACATCTAAAACAGAAGATTCCGTTTCAATTAAAATATTACCATTCAAATCCAAAACTCGCTTAGTGCCTTCGGTATCTATATGTAGAAAGTCTGTTGTAGGGTTTGGATAAATGGTTAAATTAGCGACTGATTCATTCAAACTTGCAGAACCTGGTCTTACATCAAAAACAATTGTTCCTGGTGAAATTCCTACATTGAAATTGCTCAATTCATTATTATTGGCATCGTATATATGAACATTACCGAAGGAAAAGAAGTCTGTTTTAGAAGCGAAAAAATTTCCTGAAACTGGTTCTTGTGCCAATTCATAATAATTTAAGGAATGACCATTTACTGGGCCAATAGTATTCATTAAATTAAGGTCAAATTCATTTAAAATAGTTTCCTGAGAAATTTGGTACACCAATTTATCGTCTCTCAAGGCAGAAGTTCCACAACCTGTTGATGCTGTTGCAATATTTACGGTTGAATTCGAACTACCATCCAAAGCTACCTTCGAAATTGAAGCGCCAGACCAATCTTTGTTGTTTACCGAATAGAGAAAAGAACCAACTTTCAGTAAATTATCAGGGTTTTTTCCATCTGGTCCCAAATCGATTTCATTTCCATAAGTCAAGGCATTTAAATCCAACTTCCCAATGATTCCTTTTTCATTTCCCCATTCATACCCATTATTCACGGCAATGTATGCAGAGACGCCATCAATAACAATATTTTGTGTAGCCCATTTCGGTCCTTGAATCGTGTCGATTGCACTTATCAAAGTCATGGTTTCAGAATTGTAGACATGCAAATAAGAGCTATACGTTGTCAAATATTCTCCTCGGGTGGCTACCAATTTATTTTGATATATTCCTAAATTCCTTACTCCCGGACAAGTAACGGATGAAATTTCTTGATGCGTATTCAAATCCATTTTATAGATTTTTGAATCGGCGGCGACATAGTAGAAATTTCCGTCGATGATTACATCAGAGGCAAAACGCATTCCTTCCAACGTATCTATCACTGTATACGTTTGTGTAATTGGGTCATATTTTCCAATAGTCACAGGTTCTAAAATTTGATTTGTTTGGTAATCGAAATAGCCTTCATTAAGAATGATGGCTTGATGTAAATAATTTTGTGCTTGTAGTGAAACACTTAGGAATAAACCTATTGATACTAATACCTTTTTCATTCGTTCTGTTTTTAAACGGTTAATAAATAAACTAAAAACAAGAAGATGAAAAAAGAAGGAAACGAACAGGCGCAACTCAACCTATTAACGAGTCCGACTTTAATCTGAAGTCTTCTCTCTGCTTGAAGGCAAGTCTTCTGGCTCAGGTCAAATTCGCATCGTCTTCCCATTAACACAGTGACATATGATACGTTTTTTAGACCCATACAGCTGCAGATACAGCTCCGGATTTTCACCGGATTCCTTATTAATTCTACGTTTAGAAACCTTTAAGCGCTGTAAAAGTAGTGAAAATATAGAATTAATCTACTTTTTCCGATTATTTACGGCCTCGTAAATTACATGTTGAATATTCGTTCGGATATTCATATCTCGAATTTTCCAATTGTCGGCGCTTGGATTCACGCGGTTAGAGAGAAAGATAAAAATTACATTATCTTTAGGATCCGCCCATGCGAGGGTTCCCGTAAAGCCAGAATGTCCAAAACTCTGTTGTGATGCTAGTTCATCACAGGTCCCACCGCCACTTGCTTTTGGTCGATCAAAACCCGCACCTCTTCGGTTACCCGGAAATTGAGCCCTGTTGTATTCATCCATTGTAGCAGCACTGAAATACTGTTGGCCTCCGTAATTTCCTTTGCATAAGAAAAGTTGCATAATACAAGCCAAATCGTAAGCGTTTGAAAACAATCCAGCATGACCAGCAACTCCTCCAAGCATAGCCGCACCTTGATCGTGAACATACCCTTGAACCAATTGATTTCTGAAGTAATTGTCTTTTTCCGTAGGAGTAATTCGTTCCTTCGGGAAATAGTTTAAGGGTAAATAACGCATGGTTTTCAAGCCCATTGGTTCATAAAGATTCTTGAGTAGATAGGTTTGTTGAGATTCTCCAATTAACTTCTCAACAATTTTCTTTGTGAAATAAAAACACAAATCAGAATATTTAAATCCCTGTTCAGATCTTGGGGTTTTATAAATTTGAGCATACATGCTATCTACATAAGAGTCTTTCATGAAGATATTATCCGCCACCGCTAATGTGTAACCTTCTTTTTGTGAAGTACTGTATATGCTCGGGTTTAATTGACCATTGACTTTCGTGCGGTTATAAAACGGAATGTAAGGTGCAAATCCTGCTTGATGAGCCATCATGGCGCGTATGTTCACGTTAGCATAAGAGGTGTTTTTTGTTTCGTCTAGGTAATCACCTAGCGTTTTAGATAAATCGAATTTCCCATCTGAATGTAGTTTCATGGTGAGAAGAGTGGATGCAGCTATTTTTGTAATTGAAGCGATGTCATATAAATCGGCGTTTTCAACTTTTTTTGCATTTTTTTCATACGTATGATTTCCGTAGGATTTATTAAGTATGATTTTGTTGTTAACAGCTACCAATACTTGACAACCTGGATAGGCTCCTGCTGTGATTCCTCCATTGGCGAGTTCTTCAATTTTCTTAATATACGAAGAGTCAATACCAACTTCTTGTGGTGAACTGAATTTCAAGCGCCCATTGGATTGCATAGAAAGATGTCCATTTTGTTGACTTGTTATTTCAAGAGCACCTAAAAGTGCTTGTGCTGTACTTACTTGTGCAATTTCATGGTTTTCATGAGCGAGAACTACACTACTGAAACATGCTAAGTTTTGATTTCGAACAGAAGCACTGTTTCCAAATACAATCAAAACATCACTTTTAATTTCTTGAAATTCATTTTTAATAGTTTCGGGGATTTCCGGAATTAGTTGATTTTTATCCAAACTGTGAATGGAGAAAATTGCAATTGATGCCTGCTTTAATTGATTCAATTGTGAAATAGAAATTACATCGAATGATGGTGCATAAAGTACCTCAAAATTGGCAAAACGATTCAAAGTGGTATGAAATGCATCAGGATTTCCGCCGACAGAAAGAACAGTAATCTTTCTTGACAAATCACCGATTGGAAGCGTATTGTTGTCGTTTTTATATAAAATTAATTCTTTTTCAAAAAGGCGCACTTGCTCATGAAGAGATAACTTATTGTTTTTAACGAAAAGATCTGATGACCATGAGGTTTGTGGCGCAGGTTTCTGAACGATTTCATCTTTTTCATTTTCTTTCAACGCACAGAATGACAGAAAAATAACGGAAAAGACTGCTAAAAGGCTAATTCGCATGAATTTAATTTCGATAATTTTCATTTCACAAAACTAAGTTTTTTTTAATCTCGTCGCGAATGCAAATAAAATACCAGAATTTAAGTGTCAAAAATACACTAAGCTAATATACAATTTTTTATGTTGAAATTCAAAAAAACTTCTCAACAGGATATATGCTGCATGTTTGTAAAAACTAATTGAAAAGAGAACGCCACGAAATGGAATGACGTAATTTTGCAACATAATCAAAGCTACGCTTATTAAACATACCTTATGGAATTAATAGGAAAATATGGTTCCAATGCTGACTTAGGTGCATCCATTGGACTAGGCAATCTAGGCAATCAATTTTGGAATTTAACTCCCGCAGAATTAATAGAAGATTCAATTATTTTAGGTGAAGGAATGCTGACAGATACAGGAGCACTTGCCATTGAAACGGGTGAATTTACGGGGAGATCTCCAAAAGATCGTTTCATAGTCCGGGATGAAATTACAGAGAACGCTGTATGGTGGGGAGATATTAACATTGGATTTTCGTCTGAAAAATTTGATGCCTTATACAATCGAATGAAAGCGTTTTTGAATGAAAAGGATGTATATGTGAGAGATGCCTATGCATGTGCAGATGAAAAATATCGCATGAACATACGGGTTATAACTGAGCTCCCATGGTCAAATATGTTTGCTTACAATATGTTCCTAAGACCGTCAGAGGAGGAAATCAAGAACTTTATCCCTGATTGGCATATCTTATGTGTCCCTAGTTTCAAGGCAGATCCGGAAATAGACGGAACCCGTCAGCATAATTTTGCTGTACTAAACTTTACCAAGAAAATGATAATAATTGGTGGGACTGGTTATACCGGAGAAATTAAAAAAGGAATTTTTTCAGCACTTAACTTTCTCTTGCCACACGAAAAAAATGTATTGTCAATGCATTGTTCAGCAAATATTGGTGAACAAGGGGATACTGCGGTCTTTTTTGGTCTTTCTGGAACTGGAAAAACAACATTATCGTCTGATCCAAATAGAAGATTAATTGGAGATGATGAGCATGGGTGGAGTGAAAATTCTGTCTTCAACTTTGAAGGTGGATGCTATGCGAAAACAATAGATTTGACTAGAGAAAAGGAACCCCAAATTTACGATGCCATTAAATTCGGCGCATTATTAGAGAATATCGGATTTGAGAACGAATCGTCCACGCCAGATTATATGGATGGTACCATCACTGAAAATACGAGAGTTTCGTATCCTATTCAACATATAGATAACATTGCTTTGCCATCCATCGGTGGATCTCCAAAGAATATCTTCTTTCTTACTGCGGATGCGTTTGGTGTATTACCTCCAATTTCTAAATTGACAACAGCCCAAGCCATGTATCATTTTATGTCAGGTTATACAGCGAAAGTTGCTGGAACTGAGGTTGGAATTACAGAACCAACAACTACATTCTCAGCTGGTTTTGGGGCAGCATTTTTACCGTTGCATCCCGCGAAGTATGCGAAATTATTGGGTGAAAAACTCGAAAATTCTGGAATTAACGTTTGGTTATTAAATACCGGTTGGACCGGTGGATCCTATGGAGTGGGAAGTAGAATGAAACTTTCCTATACCCGTGCAATGATTACTGCTGCATTGACAGGAAAATTGGAAAACGTCTCATTCGACACATTGCCTATTTTTGAATTGTCTTTTCCCACAAGTTGTGATGGTGTTCCAAGTGAATTACTGAACCCTAGGAATACGTGGCAAGATAAATCAGCATATGATACTACCGCGGCTAATCTAGCTGCCAAATTTGTGAAAAACTTCGAAAAATTCGCAGCGGAAACGAGCGCAGATATATTGGGAGCGGCACCAAAAGTCCTAGTATAGGCATCAATCAACAAGTTAAATAATAAAAAGGAGTCTCCAATGAGGCTCCTTTTTGTTTTATGGTCAATAAAAAAGCCCCTAATGGGGCTCTATAATATGTTAATATGAATTAACGCTTATGCATCGGCTCATCAGATACAGTCAATTTTTTTCTCCCTTTACGGCGACGTGCTGCTAGTACACGGCGACCATTTTTAGTTGCCATTCTTGATCTGAAACCGTGTTTGTTTCTTCTCTTTCTTACCGATGGTTGAAACGTTCTTTTCATTTGTTAAATGCTTTTATATCAAATTTGGGATTGCAAAGATAGTGTTTTTTCTTTCTTTCACAAGATTTAATTGAAAAAAAATATCTTACTAAGAAATAAACAGTTAAAAATAAATTAACTCATACATACGTAGCGTTTCCTTGACAGAATCAACTATTTTTGTATCCTAAAATGCACGACAATACATTGAAAGAGTCAACACAAAAAAAATCAAATTTGAAAGAGGCAAAGGGTTTTCTAAAGTATCTCAAGCCCTATGCAGTTACTTTTTTTATTGGCTGGGTTTTCCTCTTTTTATCAACATCCGCGGGACTAATTTTTCCATATTTAATGGGGAAATTACTCGGGGCAACTGGAGGAAATATTGTGACAAACCAAGAGAGTATTATCTCACTAGACAATGTCAATCAAGTGGCGTTAGCGTTATTTATCTTGTTCGCTTTTCAGTCATTGTTTTCTTTTTTACGGGTAGTGCTTTTCAATAATGTAACAGAGAATGCTCTCAGAGATTTGAGAAATGATGCTTTTCAGCGCTTGATTTACATGCCTATGGATTTCTTTAATGAACATAAAGTTGGAGAATTGACGAGTAGAATTTCAAGTGATGTTACACAAATCCAGGAAACTTTACGCACCACAATCGCAGAGTTGTTCCGCCAGCTCATTATGATTATTGGAGGCATAATATTTTTATTGTTTATTAGTTGGAAGCTCGCACTTATTATGTTAGCTACAGTGCCAGTCATGGCAATAATTGCCGTTTTTTTTGGTCGCTACATTCGAAAGTTAAGTAAAAAAGCGCAAGATTTTACTGCAGAATCAAATGGCATTATTGAAGAAGCACTTTCAGGAATATCAATAGTAAAAACATTTACGAATGAGTTTTTTATTTTGTCTAAATACAAAAAGGCAACACAAGAAACCCGTGATCTGAACGTAAAAAGCGGTGTTTGGCGAGGATTATTTGTTTCGTTTATTATTTTCTGTCTTTTTGGCGCTATTGTTTTCATCGTTTGGCAAGGTTTATTGATGACACAGGGGCCTAATCCAGAATTGAGTTCTGAAGGTTTTTATCAATTTGTCCTGTTTACGATTATGATGGGTGCCTCAGTTGGTTCACTTCCGGACTTATATGCTAATTTTCAAAAAGCGGTTGGTTCTACTGAAAAATTAATGGAACTCATACAACATGAGACAGAAAACGAAAAGACAATTGGTGTTACTAGGCCATCATTGGCAGGGAATCTTGTCTTTGACAACATAAAATTCTCTTATCCACAACGACCAGATGTGGTAGTAATAAATAACGTCTCCCTGGAAATAAAAGAAAACCAAACGGTAGCTTTTGTGGGTTCAAGTGGTGCAGGTAAGAGTACATTGTCTAATTTATTACTCCGTTTTTATGCACTTGATTCAGGCCGAATTTTAGTCAATAACAGTGATATAGAAGGAATAGATCTTGCATACTACAGAGAAAATATAGCAGTAGTTCCACAAGAGGTTATTCTTTTTTCAGGGAGTATCAAAGAGAACATTCTTTTTGGAAATCCAAGTGCAACAGATGAACAAGTTAAAACTGCCGCCCAACAAGCAAATGCTTGGGAGTTCATTTCTTCTTTTCCTGATGGTTTGTCAACACAAGTAGGGGACAGGGGAATTCAATTGTCTGGCGGTCAAAAACAACGCATAGCGATTGCGCGAGCAATTCTAAAAAATCCAGCAATTTTAATTTTGGACGAAGCCACCTCAGCTTTAGATTCTGAGTCAGAAAAGTTGGTACAAGAAGCACTAGAAACATTGATGAAGGGAAGAACTTCCATCGTTATTGCACATCGTTTGTCGACAATTCGATATGCCGATAATATCTTTGTTCTGCAGCACGGTGAAATTGTTGAGTCTGGAAAACACCAAGAGTTAATCCAGAAAAAAGGAGTGTACGCAGATTTTGTCGCCTTACAATCGATGAATGACCAAAACGGCTAAAAACATGGAAATCGATCGATTTAGGATTGCTCAATTTGGAAATTTAGAACTTCTAGCAAAGCAGGTGGTAGAAGGCTTTATAACTGGATTGCACAAAAGTCCTTTTCATGGTTTTTCGGTCGAATTTGCAGAACATCGCTTATACAATAGTGGGGAGTCAACTCGTCACATCGACTGGAAGTTGTTCGGAAGAACTGATAAAATGTTTACTAAAAAGTATGAAGAAGAAACCAATTTACGATGCCAATTGGTCATTGACATTTCAAGTTCTATGTATTTTCCAAAAGAAGGAATTTCAAAATTGGAATTTTCAATGTACGCTGCGGCTAGTTTAATTGAATTGATGAGAAGACAACGAGATGCTGTCGGGTTAAGTCTTTTTCATGATACCCTTTCCTTACATACAGCGGCAAAATCGAGTATCTCTCACCATCGATTTTTATATTCGGAATTGGAAAAGAATTTCCATACTTACGATGAAAAAAACAAACGAAATACCAATACCACACATGTTCTTCATGACATTGCAGAATTAACACATAAGCGAAGTTTGGTAATTGTTTTTTCGGATTTTCTTGATGAGCCTGATAAAATAGATGAGTTGTTTCGGGGCTTACAACATTTACGTCATAATAAACACGAGGTGATTTTATTTCATGTTTTTGATAAAACGAAGGAATTTGACTTTGACCTAGACAATAGGCCGTATAATTTAGTAGATATGGAAACAGGCGAAAAAATAACTGTTCAGCCTGCTGAAATTAAAAAACACTACACGGAAGGTATTCAACGCTACTTCAAAGAAATCGAAATGCGTTGTGCTAATTTCAGAATAGATTTTATGCCAGCTCCTATTGGCGAAGGCTATAATCAAATTTTGACAGAGTTTTTGATTAAGCGCCAAAAAATGAATTAAGATCTGTCGGCCATTGCTCGTTCGACACGTTTATTCATGACGACAAAAAATAACGGTGGAATTAAGGCAAGTAACATCATTCCAGGATAACCTGTTGGCATAGTAGGAGATTCTTCATGCGATTCCAACAGTTGATAAGGGCGGTCGGCTTTGTAATGGTGGTCTGAGTGACGACTTAATTCGAAAAGAATAACTCTTCCAATAAGGTGATTTGAATTCCATGAATGCCAGCGTTTCACAGGTTCATAACTTCCATTTTCCCTTCTCTTTCGAACCAAACCATAATGCTCAATGTAATTTACGGTCTCCAACAGCAAAATCCCAATTCCCGCAACCCACAAATAGGCGAGGAATGCTTTTTGCCCGAAAAAACTGTAAATAAAAACTAACCATAACATATGAAGTATTGAATAAACAATCATCTTATTTCGCAAGCTAAATAAGGATTTTTTCATTATTTTCAATCGTTGCGCTTCAATTTGCCATGCTTGGATATAACTTCCGAAGTGTGATCTAATCCAAAAAAGATATAAGATTTCATTTTTACGCGCAGTGGCCGGATCGTTGTATGTTCCAACATTTGTATGATGTCCCCGATTGTGATAAGGCAAAAAATGATTTTCCAAAGACGTGAATAAAAGTGCCTCACCAATTAATTGTTCCCACCTGTTTGTTCGGTGACCAAGTTCATGACCCAAGTTAATCCCTATGATGCCGCACATGGCTGCCATTGCACCAATTCGACCGGAGATGTCAACCGGATCTTGCCAATGCTCAACGTTTACTAAAAAATACAAAAGAAAAAACCATTGAATCGGTAACATGCAATAGAGCAAGGTATCGTAGAATTTGTCTGTTTCGGCGAGCAATCTTTCTTCCGCATCCAAATTCTTTTCGTTTGGAGTTAAGATCAATTCCAGAAAAGGTATTATAGCGAAATAAAGAAATGTGGGAAGAAAGGAAAGTACCCCTGAAGAATGAAAACTAATCCATACGCTGATGGGCAATGTGAAAATTGAAAGATATTTCAGTTTTTTCATCTTACATTCTTCACAAATATACAAATTCATCGTGTTTAGTCTACAAGATTACTTAAGCAAGTATCTTCATTTATTTTGTCGTACCTTTGCACCTCTTTATGGCACACAAGTCAGGATTTGTAAATATTGTAGGTAGTCCAAACGTTGGAAAATCAACTTTAATGAACCAATTAGTTGGTGAGAAGTTATCAATAGTAACATCAAAAGCCCAAACTACTCGGCACAGGATACTTGGTATTGTAAACGATGAAGATTATCAAATTGTCTTCTCGGATACCCCAGGAGTGGTGAATGCCGCTTACAAACTTCACGAAGCCATGATGGAATATGTGAATGCTTCACTAAAAGATGCGGATGTATTGCTTTTTATCACGGATACTTTTGAATCAGAAATGAATCATAAGGAGACGTTAGATAAAATTAAAAAGCTGAAAGTTCCAGTCTTATGTCTCATTAACAAAATCGATTTATCGAATCAAGAAAAGCTTACAGACAGAGTGGAATATTGGCAAGAACAGTTGCCATCGGCATTGATTTATCCAATTTCAGCTCTTCATAAATTCAATATTGATCAGGTTTGGAATAAAATTTTAGAGCTAATTCCTGAAAGCCCTCCATATTATGATAAGGAAGAAATTTCAGATCGACCGATGCGATTTTTTATATCAGAAATTATTCGGGAAAAGATATTTCTACATTGCCAGAAAGAAATTCCGTACAGCTGTCAAGTTGAAATTGAAGAGTATAAAGAGGAGGAAGCGATCGTGCGTATTCGAGCGTTAATTATTGTGGAAAGAGATTCACAACGCGGTATTATTATAGGTAGAGGAGGAGAGATGTTAAAGCGAATAGGTCGAGAGGCTCGAATTGAAATGGAGAAATTTATCGGTCAGAAAGTTTACCTGGAGAACTATGTGAAAGTCGATAAAGACTGGCGTTCGACAGAGGCGAAATTAAAAAAATACGGATATTAAGTAATGAGTAATATAGTTGCCATAGTCGGAAGACCGAATGTAGGGAAGTCCACGCTATTCAATCGCTTAACGGAATCAAGGGATGCTATTGTAAAAGAAATTAGTGGAGTTACTCGGGATAGACTTTATGGCAAGGGTGAATGGAACGGTTACCAGTTTTCTGTAATAGATACGGGTGGTTATGCTACAACAAAAGAGGATATTTTTGAAGGTGAAATTAGAAAACAAGTGGAAATTGCCATTCAGGAAGCATCCGTAATTGTATTCATGGTTGATGTTACAACGGGTATAGTTGAAATGGATGAAATCGTGGCTCAATTGTTAAGAAAAAGCCACAAGAAAGTTTTTATTGCAGCTAATAAAGTCGATAATAATGACAGAATCGGATTGTCATCGGAGTTTTACTCATTTGGATTAGGAGACGTTTTTGATTTATCTGCAACCAACGGGAGCGGAACAGGTGATTTGTTAGATGCCATTGTGGAATGTTTCAACAAGGAGGATGACTCAATACGTGAAGAGGATTCATTACCCAGAATTGCTATAGTAGGAAGACCAAATGTTGGAAAATCATCGATGGTCAATGCATTAACCGGTCAAGAAAGAAATATTGTTACTGATATCTCTGGCACCACGCGTGACGCCATTCATACGCGCTACAAGGCTTATGGATTTGATTTCTTATTAATTGATACAGCAGGTATTCGCAAAAAAGCAAAAGTAACAGAGGATATTGAATATTATTCGGTGTTACGATCGGTGAGGACAATTGAAAATTCTGATGTTTGCCTATTTATGATTGACGCTGCTGAAGGAATTCAAAAACAAGACCTTTCCATTTACTATATCATCGAAAAGAATTCTAAAGGGGTTGTGGTTATAGTCAATAAATGGGATTTGGTGGAGAAGGATCAAAACACAATGCTAAAATTCGAGGAGCAGTTGCGGAATCAATTGGCGCCATTTAACGATGTTCCTATTATTTTTACTTCCACACTTTCAAAGCAAAGAATTCATAAAGCTTTAGAAAAATCAATGGAAGTTTTTGAAAATAGGGTGAGGAAAATACCAACGAAGGAGTTAAATGATGTCATGTTGGATATAATAAATGCCACTCCTCCTCCCGCGATGAAAGGTAAGTATATTCGAATAAAGTTTGTTCAAATGCTCCCAACGCATGCCCCAACGTTTGCCTTTTATTGTAATCTACCTCAATACATTCCAGATTCCTACAAACGGTTTTTAGAGAACAGGTTAAGAGAAAAGTTCAACTTTGAAGGAGTTCCTTTGAAATTGTTCTTCAGAAAGAAGTAGCTTAACGTATCAGGTTGATGTGTCCAGTTACCACAACTTTTTCATCGGTTTCCTTAGGCTTGTATGCGATTTTCCAGGTGTAAACACCATCAGGACATTTATTTCCACTGGTACCGTAAGTGCCATCCCATCTTCCTTTGGCATCATGACTTCCCCATATTATTTCACCCCATCTATTGAAAATAAACAAATCAAAGTTATAGGGGTCAAATCCTTGTGTAAATACTGGACCCCATGTTTGATTAAATTCATCTTGATCAGGAGTGAATGAATTGGGCACGTAAAAAATAGCGTCCTCTTCGTAAGTAATGACGATCGAGGTAGAATCAACACATCCATTATTAGTGAATGCATACAAAGTGACAAGAGTATTTCCATTGGTGCCGCTGTAAGTAGCTGTAGGATTCGTAAACGTTGATGTAGTTCCATTACCAAAATCCCATAAATAAGTATCAGCTCCTGTTGAATTGTTGGTGAAAGAAATATTCTCATTACCACCATTAAATTCAAGTGTGCTACTTGTGAACGCAGCATTTGGGGTATTCTCTACACAAATCAAATCAGTTATGGTTGTAGTTGCAGAGCAATTTCCATTTGTTGCTATTAAGGTGATATCATAGCATCCTGAATTTGTAAATAGTTCACTTATGTTAGCACCATTTCCTACAGCAACACCGTTTGCATTCCACGTATAAGTCGTACCATTTATACCAGAAGTTTGAAGGTCAACCGTCAAAGGAGAACATCCTGTAATCGAATTTGTACTAATAGTAGGTGCAGATGGATTTAAATTACTCAAGATATATGGAATGTCTCCGAAGTTATTCCATCCTGAAGCTATTGATTTTGTAAATCCTGTTATCGCAGTTAAATTCACCGTAGGAATGTCTTGCCAAATGCCATTGGTTGTTATGTTCCACCTTGCCATGTCATTCCATTGACCATCATTTACTGGTACAAAGCATATTCCTAAGTCTGCAGAGCTAGTTCCTGATATCCTGTCTATTTGATGATAAAATAGGGGATTTGATTCACATAAAATTGGTTCCGCACTGTTCCGGTTGTACGATTCTAAGCTTGCATCCAGATTAGCTAATCTCACACTGTATACATTCAAATTGGCTGAATTTGGATTTAATTCAACAGGACGATACCGGAAAGTACCTGATCCCGGTATATTAGCACTTGTGTTAGCATTAGAACCTGTTGGAAATAAATACATGCCAGTATTGGTGGTAGTTCGAGCTAAAAATCCTCCGTTTGCACTCGAAACAAAGCCAGAAGTTCTCAAAACGGCATTTAATGCAGGATTGGTCACATAAAATCCATATAAATCCGTATTTAGGTGCAAATGTTTCAAGTCCAAAGTGCCTTTGGCAATCTTGTCTACTTGTTGTGTTTTTATTCCTGAACCATCCAGAGTAACATTGAAAAATTGTGTAATGGAAGTTCCTCCAATATACTGATTGGCTCCTTCAAAAAATACGGTACCGAGGTTAGAGTTAAAACTGTTATTATCAAACCAATTTCCGAGTAATCGAATATAACCATCTGCGTTAATAGTGGAGTTATTTACCACATCTTGAGTGACATATAATTCAGAACTTGAGGTAGTTCCATTTCCGTTTACGGCCAATACTCCTGTATTGTTATTTGAAACACTCCCGTTCACATAAATGTATGAACCTGGTTCTGCTGTTATAAAACCACCATTGTTGGATACAGTCTGTAAAAAACAGTGATTGTAAACGAAAAATAATAAAGTTAGAAATGACAGTAGTTTCATATTAATCATTTATAATTTCTGTCTTCAAAAGTTCTATTTCTTTTTTAAGATCTTCAATTATGACTTGCTGTTCTTTCACTGCTTCGACTAAAATTGGAATAACACCAATGTAATTGACCATGTTAAATTGTTCAAAATTAGTTTGATTTGCTGCTTTACCCTCGAGAGGTTTACATCCATTGATATCTAAATTGTGTACTTCAACTAATTCCGGTAATACTTTTGAAATCTCTTGAGAAATAAATCCGTATTGTTTTCCGCTGGATAAACCAAGATATGGATATTTATCTAGATCAAATTCATAATTTACACCTTGCAATTTTACTATCAAGTCTAATGCATTTTCCATCGGTTTGATATTCTTTTTAGTTTTTGCATCCGAAATAGCGCTTAAAGCACCTGTGTAACCTAATCCATTCTGAAAAACTCCGCCGAATCCCAATGCACCAGTTGTTCCAACGCGTGCACCCCAAACACCATATCCATCTCTACCGTTGGTAGAACCTCTAACCCCAACACCGGTTTGTGTATTCGTATTTGATATAGACAACCCAAATACTCCCGAAGGTGCATTTGCCGCAACGTTATAATTAATAATACCCTCTACAGCATTGTATAAACTGGTTGTTGGATTATTAACAAAAAAGCCAGATCCACCACCTGTAGTAGTATTGATGCCATTTATCGCCCAATTGTTTGCTGCTCCCCCCGCAGATTTATAAGCAGTCACAATATCACCTGCAACAGAAGGAGCTGTAAACGCTGTTGCTCCCCAAATTAACTCTCCAGTATTAATCATTCTTCCTCGGGCCAAGTTGTTACTAATAAAGTCCACATGGTCATTGGAGATTGTCCCTAATTTGTATGGTTGTCCTGCCGTTCCAAAATTATTTCCACCTACGAGCCAAGCTTGGTTAGTTGACGTTACAGTTTGTGGCAATGTTGTTATGATTTGTAAATTTCCTGCAGCGGTAAAATTATCCGATGTGATTTGCCAAGTTGGACCGGTTGGCCCTGCAGGACCAACTGGTCCAATAGCTCCTTTACAATCTAATGTATTAAAGAGTCCATCCAAATTTATGTCTTCTGATGGGTCATTTACACCATTACTATTTAAGTCCCAACAATTAATTCCATTTATTCCAGGAATTCCTTGAGCTCCAGTTGGTCCTGCTGGTCCTGCTGGTCCTGTTGCTCCAATTGCCCCTGCTGGTCCTGCTGGCCCTGTTGCTCCAATTACCCCTGCCGGTCCTGCTGGTCCTGTTGCTCCAATTGCCCCTGCTGGTCCTGCTGGTCCTGCTGGTCCTGCTGGTCCTACTATTCCAACTGTACAATCAGTGGTATTAAATATTCCATCTCCATTAGTGTCTTCTGCTGGATCATTTGCTCCGTTTCCATTAATATCCCAACAGTTGATTCCATTCACTCCTCCAGGTCCCGCTGCTCCAGTCGCTCCAATTGGCCCTGTTGGCCCTGTTGGCCCTGTTGGTCCTGCTGGTCCTGCTGGCCCTGTTGGTCCTGCTGGTCCTGTTGCTCCAATTGGTCCTGTCGGCCCTGCTGGTCCTGCCGGCCCTGCTGGTCCTGTAGCTCCTGCTGAACCATTCTGTCCGTTGCATATGTATTGAGAAGAGCTTATTTCTGCCGCGTCCAAAATACCATTTGAATTGGTGTCATCTCCTAATTGAAGAAGTGTTCCACCTGCAGCACAATTAGCACCAGCAGCAACATTAGTGGTGACCGCTATTAAATTGGTAGCAGTCGATCCTGCACATAATGAATTCCAACTATTCAAAGTAGTAGAATAAAACATTACACAATTAATGTCTGTATCATAAACCAATAATCCATTAGCGGGTCCAACTATGGCATTACGTTGTGCAGTGGTCAATCTCGGCATTAATAATCCTTTGGTTGTTGAGCTTACATCTAATACACTCGTCGGGTTGGGTATGGCAGGCACATCAGAAATACTTACATTTTGCTGAGAAAATAAAGAAAACGAAAAGCCTGTAAAAAATAAGTGGAGTATTTGATTTTTCATTTGTTATAGTTTGGTTAAATATTGAGACGTTAAATTTTAACTTTAGTTGCTTCAAAAAAGGAAGAAGATTACATTAGTTGGTAGAATTTAATTTTCTTTCCCTCTGCATTGGATTTTCCTTATTTTGTTGTTGTTGTTTGAATAGTTGATACCTGCTTGGGAATTCTTTTTTTGGCCAATTGTTATTATCCAAATCTGTATCCGCAGTTTCTAAAAATGGATCTAATCGGACAGCGGCTACTTCCTGATCAAAAATGAAAATTTTACTCACTTTATCCTCGTACTGTCTCCAAATTTCGGCTGGGATTCTAATTACCTCTTTTTTTCCATTGACAAAAGTAAATTCAAGAATTAATGGCATTACAAGTCCTCCTACATTACTGAAATGAATTTCATAAAATTGTTTGTTAGCATTTAATAATTCCAAATCTTTAGCGTCTAGTTTCGATTTAAATTCTTCGTATTCTTTTCGGTCTAGCGCATCAACCTTATAAATGTCTTGTTTCGCATAGAAGTCATCAATGGTGGCATCTTTTTCATTAATCGTTTCTTTGATTTCCTTTTTATTTCGTTCTACACCAATATGAACATCTGACTTGTCTTTTTGATTCTTCAAAAATGATTTCTCAAGCTCAGGATTTTGAGTGTTTAATTGAAACCACTTCACATCGTCAATTGCGATATCAACGTTGTCAGTCCCGTAAAACCAACCTCTCCAAAACCAATCCAAATCTACCGCAGAGGCATCTTCCATGGTACGAAAAAAGTCTGCTGGAGTTGGGTGTTTGAATTTCCATCGTTCACAATATGTTTTAAAGGCAAAATCAAATAATTCTCTTCCCATAACTGTTTCACGCAAAATATTTAAAGCTGTAGCCGGTTTACCGTATGCGTTGTTACCAAATTGAAAAATAGATTCTGAATTCGTCATAATTGGTGAAATGAATTTTTTATCACCACGCATGTAATCGGCAATCATATGAGCGGGACCACGTCGGGACGGGTATCCTCGTTCCCATTCTTGTTCGGTGAGGTATTGAACAAATGTATTCAATCCTTCGTCCATCCAGGTCCATTGGCGTTCATCTGAATTGATAATCATTGGAAAGAAATTGTGACCAACCTCGTGGATGATTACGCCCCACATTCCGTATTTTTCTCCCTCTGAATATGTACCATCAGGTTCAGGACGACCACCATTAAAACATATCATAGGGTATTCCATTCCTATCCATTTCGAATGCACAGATATCGCTACCGGATATGTGTAATCAGTAGTGTATTTGGAGTAGGTTTTGATGGTGTGTGCCACTAGCTTTGTAGAGTATCTCTCCCATAATGGGTTTCCTTCCTTTGGATAATAGGACATACAAAGTACATTTTTATTTCCAATTGGTTGAATTTGGGCATCCCAAATAAACTTGCGACTAGTAGCAAACGCAAAATCTCTCACATTATATGCCTTATATATCCAAGTTTTTGTTCTGCTTGCTTTTTCCTTTTCTGCTTTTTCTGCTTCAGATTGAGTAACAATAAGTACAGGCTGCGTTGATTTTTTTGCTAATTCAAAACGTTTCAGTTGTTCTGCAGTTAAGACCGTTCGGTAATTTTGACATTCTCCAGTTGCCCCCACTATATGATCAGCAGGAACAGTAATAGATACTTCATAATCTCCGAATGGTAGCGTGAATTCTCCTCGTCCTAAAAATTGTTTATTTTGCCATCCCGTAACATCATTGTATACACACATTCTTGGAAAGAATTGCGCCACGGTATATAAATAGTTATCGTCTTTCTCGAAGTATTCATAGCCCGAACGACCTCCAACAGCCATTCTATCGTTTATATTATACCACCAGTTGATTTGAAAAGAAATAGAGGTACCAGGAAGTAAAGGTTTGTCTAGGTCAATGCGCATCATTGTTTTATTGATGAAATACTTCATTTTTTGACCACCGATTGTCGTTATTGATTCAATTTTAAATCCACCATCGTAATAGAACAATTTTTTGCGAATATCTCCTGCCGATTTAAAATCTTCCATTTTCTCTATTTCAATTTTTTTAGAATCAGATGTGTCAGCAAATAGGTTTTGATCGAGTTGTAGCCAAAGGTAGGTTAACTTATCAGGAGAATTGTTCGTGTAAGTAATCACTTCATTTCCGGTTAATTTTTGAGTTTTATCGTCAATAACAATTGACATTTTGTAGTCGGCTTTCTGCTGATAATACTTATGTCCTGGCGCTCCGGATGCTGTCCTGTACTCGTTTGCAGTTGGTAATTCATGATCTAACTGTGCAAACTTTTTTTGTGAAAAGGATGAATTAATGCTAAATAAAATAAATATGGAGAGTAATTTTTTCATACTTCTAGTTTAATAAATTGAGTTTTAGTTGCTTTTAAAAAATTATAGGTCTTCTTGTTATTTCGATAACGAATAGTTAGTTTATTTTGCTGCTCAGGAAATTTGTCCATTAGAAAATCGAACTTCACATAAAATTCATGCGTAGGGTTAGCAATTTTCGTTGATAGGTAGAATTGAACGTCACCATTCAGCAACACTTCAAAGTCATCTAAGACAAATTCAAGTTGCGGAGGTAATTTAGAATCAAACGCTTGTAAAGAAAGCGAATCTGCTGTGTGAACACAAAAGTTTACATTTAAATAATCATTGATTGCATTATATTCTTTCTTATTCTTTTTTGCTTCACCCAAGGACATTGAAATGATACCATTATCTTTTAACACAGATGCCACGTCATGAGCAGAAGCTATTATAGTTACCTCAATTGAGTTATTCATTTCATTATATTCCACTTCCGCAAAGGCAAAAAAGTAAGGGTGTGCTTGAATATTTTTAGTATTGACCAAAAACACTGCGAATAGAAAGATAAAGAGAGGCTTCATTTGACCTTCGAATTTAGTACTTTTTTACCATATGATAAAAAGAAAAAAGTCCCCATGAAGGGACTTTCTTAAACAAACAACAACAAACAATTCCTTCGACTTGTTCAGGGTCTTATTGAAGGAATATTTTTTCTCCTTTTGATAGTTTTTCATCGGGAGAGAAATGTGGATTTAATTTCATCATTGCACTCAATTTGATTGCTTCTATTTGTGCAATTTCTCGAAGAGTGGTGTGTTGATTAACGATGTGTTGTTTATTCGACTTAGATTTATTTTTTTTCGGTTCGATAAAAAGAATCTCTCCTTGTTCAAGAATATCTTTTTTCGGATGAAATTCATTGTATTTCCTCAGTAATGACATTGAAATTCCTGTTTCTTTAGAAAGTTCATAAAAGGTTTTACCTTTTTGAACCACCACAAATTTAACTTTGTTTTGGTGCTGTTGAATTTTAATGGTTTCCCCATCATCCGCGTGCACTATGTTTGTCGGCGCTAGTATCAACGCAATTAACGACAATTTTAAAAATAACTTTTTCATGTTGTTTGTTGTTGACAATGTATTACGGATTATTTATCAAGAGGTTTCAAATCCTAAAAACAAAGTGCATGATAGCGGAAAAAATGACAGGTATTAATTTAAAAAAGTGCCATTTTGACTTGTTTTCATCACGCCTTTCAGCTTGGTTTAAGATTTGAAATGAGGAGAGAAATTTTACAACATGGATAATTCAAAATTCACAATAAAAAGTCAAGAGGTAATTTCTTACGCTCAAGAAATTGCCATAGAAAAAGGTAATCCAACGATCGACACCGGGCATTTACTGTTCGCAATTCTAAACAAGGATCAAGATGTTACTCCTTATTTGTTATCGAAAATGGGAATTAATACTGGTGTATTGCAATCCGCAACAGGAAAAATTATTGAAGCTTATCCAAAAGTGACTGGCGGACAATTGTATGCTTCACAAGCGCTTAATGGGGTCTTTCAGCAGTCATTTAGTATTTCGAAATCTTTGGGGGATGAGTATGTTTCAATAGATGTGTTATTTATGGCGTTGGTTGAGGCAAAAGATACAATTGGTAGACTTCTCTCTGATTCTAATGTCGAGAAGGGAAAATTAAAACAACTTATTATGGAAACTAGAAAAGGTGAAAAAGTTCAGTCCTCGAGTCATGAAAGTACCTATCAGGCCTTGGGGAAATTTGCAAAAAATCTAAATGAACTCGCTGAATCCGGGAAATTAGATCCTGTTATAGGTAGAGATGATGAAATCAGGAGGGTTCTTCAAATCTTAACAAGGAGAACGAAAAACAATCCAATATTAATCGGAGAGCCTGGTGTTGGAAAAACGGCAATAGCGGAAGGGTTAGCTCATAGAATTGTATCAGGTGATGTTCCTGAAAACCTAAAGTCTAAAATTGTTTTTTCACTTGATATGGGGGCGCTTGTGGCCGGAGCAAAATATAAAGGTGAGTTTGAAGAACGCTTGAAGTCTGTTGTCAAAGAAGTAATTCAGGCTGATGGTGAAATCATTTTATTCATCGACGAAATTCATACGTTGGTAGGTGCCGGTGGTGGTGGAGAAGGGGCAATGGATGCAGCAAATATACTGAAACCTGCTCTGGCAAGAGGGGAATTAAGAGCAGTTGGTGCTACGACGTTGAACGAATACCAAAAGTATTTTGAAAAAGATAAAGCATTGGTGCGAAGATTTCAAACCGTATTGGTCGATGAGCCAAACGCAGAGGATGCCATTTCTATTTTGCGCGGTATTAAAGACAAATATGAGAATCACCACAAGGTATTAATTAAAGATGCAGCAATTATAGCGGCAGTAGAACTTTCTCAACGCTATATTTCAGACAGACACCTGCCAGATAAAGCAATTGACTTAATCGATGAGGCAGCATCAAAGTTGAGAATGGAAATAAACTCCAAACCTGAAGAATTGGATGAAATTGAGCGTAAAATCATGCAATTGGAAATTGAACGTGAGGCAATCAAGCGAGAAAATGACAATAAGAAAATCGAGCAAGTAGAACGCGAATTGGCTAATCTAACTGAACAACGTAATGCTTTTCAATCTAAATGGCAAGCGGAGCGAGATGTCGTAGACGCTATTCAAAAATCAAAAGAAGAAATCGAGCAACTAAAATACGAAGCAGAGATTGCTGAGCGACAAGGAGATTATGGAAAGGTTGCGGAGATTAGGTATGGAAAAATTAAGCAAACAGAAGACAAACTTGAAACTTTAAAACAAGACCTTATTCGTGTACAATCTACTTCTAAAATGATTAAAGAAGAGGTCGATGCTGATGAAATTGCTGAAGTTGTTTCTAAATGGACTGGTATTCCAGTGACAAAAATGGTAGAAAGTGAAATCTCTAAATTGCTGCGGTTGGAAGATGAATTGAAAAAGCGTGTAGTTGGTCAGGAGGAGGCTATTGTTGCTTTGTCGGATGCCGTGAGAAGATCTAGAGCTGGTTTACAAGATACTAAAAAACCGATTGGCTCTTTTATATTTCTTGGGACTACAGGCGTTGGAAAAACAGAGTTGGCAAAGGCATTAGCAGAATTTTTGTTCAATGATGAACAAGCCATGACAAGAATCGACATGTCGGAATATCAGGAGAAACATGCGGTAAGTCGACTTGTAGGAGCCCCTCCGGGATATGTGGGTTATGAAGAGGGTGGACAATTAACTGAGGCTGTAAGAAGAAAACCTTTCTCAATTATACTATTAGATGAAATTGAAAAGGCGCACCCGGATGTTTTCAATCTATTATTACAAGTGTTGGACGATGGAAGATTGACGGATAATAAAGGAAGAGTGGTGAATTTTAAAAATACGATCATTATAATGACCTCGAATCTTGGATCTTCTTTAATTCATGAAAGATTTGAAAATTGCAAACCTTCTGAAATTGAAAATGCAGCTGATAAGGCAAAATTTGAAATCACAGAATTGTTGAAACAAACTATAAGGCCTGAGTTTTTAAACCGAATTGACGAGCTCATTATGTTTAGACCTTTGACTAAATTGAATGTTAAAGAAATCGTAAATATTCAATTAAAGGAATTAAAAGATAAGCTTTTGAAGAAAGAAATTTCACTTCATGTCACTGAAGATGCTTTTGAACACATTGCAACCATAGGGTATGATCCATTTTTTGGAGCGAGACCTGTAAAGCGTGTTATTCAGCGAGAAGTACTCAATGAATTGTCAAAAGCACTGTTAAGTGGGAAAATTAATGAATCTAAGAAGATTGTAATGGACGTCTTTGATGGAAAAATAGTTTTCCGAAAACCGGTTTTAGCTGAAGAGGAGGTTTAGTAAAACAAAATCAATAAAAAATGGGAATTAGATAGCTAACTCCCATTTTTAATGTTTTTATAACAATTAAAATCTATACTTTTTAAAGAACGCGTCCCAATTCCAAATAAAGTTGCCCATTACTTCATCCATTCGTTTCAAAAATAGAGGATTAGGAGCCTGCATTCGTTTGAAATATTCATCTTGATTTTCAGAGAGTTTATATTTGTGGAAAACGGCTTTTGACATACCATAAATCCAATTTTTCGATGGGTGATTTACACGCATGATAAAGTTTTGGTATTCCCTGACCAGTGCTTTAAACGCTCCTAATTCCAATTGATATATTTTTGCCAACTTTTCAAAAATTAAATTTTCAACACGTTCGGCCTGCTCAGCTTCGAATGTACTTTCTAAAAATGATAAGTTCCCGACAATTACAATCATTCCAAACTCACCATTATCCGATTCAGAAATATTCGGCGGAGTAACAAAGGCAGGATCTTCGTTGATGAGACGAGCTACCTCCTGAAAACCATTATCTACGCTCTCAAAGATTGCATTAATGAAAACGTTAGCTACTTGATTGTCAGATAGTTTTCGTTTTATAAGTGTGCTAAACATGCTTTTTAGTGTTAGTTGGTTCCCTATATTACAAATTTAGAAAAGCGATGCGCCTGCAAAATTTAAATAGCTAATTGGTTTTCAACGAAGTTTTCAACAGACTTACGCAATTCAAAGTGTTAAAAACTTGAATTTATTTCAAACTATAGTTTCCTTAGTTTTGCAAAAAAAACAAATGAAAGGAGTCATTCAAACTAATAAAGGAGAAATGCATATTGAGTTTTATACCAATGACGCTCCCAAAACTGTCGCCAACTTTATTAAGCTTGCGGAATCTGGATATTATAATGGACTTAAATGGCATCGTGTTATTCCAGATTTTGTAATTCAAGGCGGGTGTCCAAATTCAAGAGAAGGCGCAGCTGGAATGCCAGGTACAGGTGGTCCGGGGTATGCAATAGATTGCGAATTGTCAGGTGATAATCAATTTCATGATCGAGGAGTACTTTCTATGGCACATGCTGGAAGAAATACTGGTGGGTCACAATTTTTTGTTTGTCACTCTCGAAGAAATACAGCACATTTGGATAGAAATCATACCTGTTTTGGAAAGGTAATACAAGGTTTAGAGGTCCTGGACCAAATTCGCCAAGGAGATACGATCGATAAAATTGAAATTATTGCTTAGTTCTTTCCGAATTGGCTGATTATCAAATTTGCTAATTCTTCCCCTATTCGATCTTGTGCTTCTATTGTGGCTGCGCCAATATGTGGAGTGCAAGCAATTTTAGGGTGATTTAATAGATCTTTTCGAGGGTTAGGTTCATTTTCGAATACATCCAGCGCGCAAGCGGCAACTTTGCCAGTTGTTAGTGCGCGCAATAAATCGTCTTCATTTATCACCCCACCTCTTGCGGCATTTGCTAAAATGACACCCTTCTTCATTAAATCAAATTCATTAGTGCTTATGACTGCGCTTCCATCAGCTTGTTTGGGCACGTGAATTGAAATGAAATCCATTTTCGGTAAAACTTCAGAAAGGTTTTTATGAGTTGTACATTTCACATTGACTGTTTCGTGACCTACTTCTACAGGTATTTCTACGGTGTATTCATTTTGGTCTACGGCAATTACCTTCATTCCAAGACCGAATGCGTAAGAGGCTAAACTTTGTCCTATCCTACCAAAACCAATAATACCTATAGTTTTTCCTCTCAATTCAATTCCTTTGGCATAGTTTTTTTTCAAAATTGAAAAATCACCAGTGCTCATATTTTTGTATGAATCATTGAGGAATCTGCAAAGCGAAAAAAGATGGCCAATCACCAATTCTGCTACGGACTGAGAGGAAGATGCAGGAGTGTTTATAACGGTAATTCCTTTTTCACGTGCATAAGCAACATCAATATTGTCCATACCAACACCTCCTCGACCAATTAATTTGATTCGAGGGCATGCATCAATAACCTCTTTTCGCACTGTGGTCGCACTTCTCACTAAAATCATATCAATTTCTTGATCATTTACAGCAAATGCTAAGTTTTCTTGTGCAACTTTATCTGTAATTACAATAAATCCGGCTTCTTCGAGTAATTGCTTACCAAGCTCAGATATACCATCGTTAGCTAAAATCTTCATATCTAGTTAATATTAACCTTTTCTTGCAAATTCTTTCATCACATCCACTAATACTTGGACACTCTCTATAGGTAATGCATTGTACATCGAAGCTCGGTATCCACCCACTGATCGGTGACCCGGCAAACCTACGATGTCAGCACCTTTCCACATGGCGTCAAATTCAGCTGACCTAGATTCATCGTTTAGTAAAAAGGTAATATTCATCATAGATCGATCTTCTAATTCCACGGCACCTTTAAATGCGGGATTTGAGTCTATTTCATTATATAACAGGTTGGCTTTGGCCTCATTTTTAGCTTGCATTGCTTTTACTCCTCCGGTGGATAGTAAATTTCGCAGATTTAACATGGCCACATAAACTGAAAAAACGGGAGGGGTATTAAGCATTGATTCTTTTTCAACTTGCTGTTTCAAATCTAAATATGTTGGCATGAATTGAGAAGTTGATTTGCCCAGAATTTCATCTTTGATGATGTATAATGTAGCTCCAGCTGGGCCTAAATTCTTTTGTGCCCCCGCATAGATCAATTCAAAATCAGCTATATTGATTTCTTTTGAAAAGATATCGGATGACATATCACAAACTAATGGTAGATTAGTTTGTGGAAATTCCTGAAACTGTGTGCCGTAAATCGTATTATTAGAAGTAAAGTGAATATAATCTACGTCTGAAGGAACAGAAAATCCTTTCGGAATATAAGTGAAATTTCTGTCTTCCGAGCTTGCAAAAACAGTTACATCAACACCAACTTTTCTAGCTTCTTTAATTGCACCAGTCGCCCATGTTCCTGTATTAATATATCCGGCTTTTTTCGTCGAACGCATCATGTTTAATGCTGCAATTGTAAAACCCAGAGTTGCACCACCTTGTAAAAAAACAATTGAATAGCCTTGAGGAACATTGAGGGCTTTTTTAACTAATTCCATTGCTTCATCCATCACGGAAACAAAGTCTTTGTGTCGATGAGATACTTCTAAAATTGACAGTCCATTGAAGTCTAAAACTGCATTTGCTGCCTGTTTGAAAACTTCTTGGGGTAAAATGCAGGGACCTGCTCCAAAATTGTGCTTCATGTAATATTATTATTAGTCAAAATTGCAAATTACAATTCACTTACGATTCAAAATGTGAATTTCTATTTAGTATTGTTAAAAAAAAAGCCGTCTCTCGACGGCTTCAATTTATACTTCTTTTTTTGTAGTTTTCTTCGCTGCTGGTTTCTTTGTTGCAGGTTTTTTCGCTGCAGGTTTTTCAGTCGCTGAAACTTCAGTTTTTTTAGTTTCCTTTTTTGCTTTAACTGATACTACAGGTTTGTCGCTTTTTCTTTTTCTGGAATTACCGTAAGAACCAATTGTTCTTTTACCTTTTGCTGTCTTTTTGTCTCCTTTTCCCATGATACAATGAAATGTTGTGTTTAGTGCGACAAAGTTATAATTCTTTTTGTAAAAATTGGTTTCTAAATTGTTTTTCAATGAGATCCCCACCATTTAATATTTTTCGGCACCATTTAATTTTTAGTTTAGTTTGTTCCTCTGCGGTCAATTTCCAAAACATTAAACTATTATCCAAACGTTTTCTTAAGGTATTCAATGCGATGGCAACAGAAACTGATATATTAAAACTCTCGGTAAATCCGTACATAGGTATATGCACCTTAAGGTCAGACTGATCTAAAATTTCTTCCGATAAACCTCTTCTTTCAGTTCCGAAAAATAATGCCAGTGGTTGATTAATTGGAAGATCGTGTATACTGAATTCCTTTGTGTGTGGACTCGTCGCTACAATTTGATACCCTTTTTCTCTTAAGGATTTGATACAATCAAGTGATGGTCCATTGCCCGTGTTGAAATTACGTAAATCTACCCATCGACCCGCACCAAGCGCAATATCTCGTTTCAAAGCATATTGATTATTCTTTTCAATAACATTTAGTGTTTGTATTCCAAAACAGTCGCAAGTACGGATAACAGCCGAGGCATTATGTTCTTGGTATACATTTTCAAGAACTATCGTAAGATAATTGGTCCGATCTGCGGCAATGCGATCAAACATTTCTACTTTGTTTGGGGTTATAATTTTGTAGAATTCCTTGAGGATATATTCATTTTCCGTCAGCATAATCTTTTTTCATTAGATAGTGTTGAATTTCTCCGAAAAGTAAATGCGATTTTTCGATCAATGTATAGCCTAATTTTTCATAAAACTCAATAGCCTCCTCTCGAGCGTGCAATATCATACCTACATCCTCACGATTTTTACTGAGTTCTTCCAAATAAAACATGATCAATTTGCCAATTCCTTGCTTTTGTATATTTTGATCCACTGCCATGAAACGAACTTGACCAATCTGTTTGTCATAAATATCCAACCTGCCAACGCCAATAATTTTATGTTCACTAAAACAAGCTGCATGAATTGCAGTTAAATCACCTTCGTTTTTTTCACTTCCTAGCGCTTGTCCCCATGGAGCGCGTAAGATGCGATAGCGTAGGTCATAATAAGCCATCCATTCCGCTGTTGTTTCTGGTGATTTTACAATTTTTTCCATTGAAACGCGATCGAAGTCATTCTCTTTGTTTGAGTTCCATTTTGTAATTCTTGACGAATTAATTTTTTTGCATTCACGTCATTTAGTACTTGATCCAATGACTTTATTTCACCATATGGAATTTTAACCTCCCTAAATTGGTTAAATAAATCCGTTGAATTAAATGATGAAAAAGCCTTTGAAAGTAAGTTTGCCAATTCTTTTCTATGTTGAACCCTGTTTTGATTGCATTCAAATCGAGCATCAATTTTTATTTCGGGTATCTTGAGAATGGTCAATAACTTTTCAAAGTGTGTATCAGAACCTATTGCAATTGTAAATTTAACATTGTTTGTAGTTGAGAAAATTTCACCATACGGTGCGATGTTGGGGTGTAAGCTACCCATGCGTCCGGGAACATGGCCTGCCATTAAGTAATTTGTTGCTTGATTAGTTAAGCTACACAAAGCAGCATCATATAACGAGACTTCTACTACGCTTCCTTTAGAACTTAACTGACGATCCATGAGGGCAATCAGTAATCCTTCTTTAAGTTGATGTGCAGCAAGTACATCAATGAGTGCAACAGGCATTTTTACGGGTTCTCCATCCTTTTCTCCGTTCATTGACATAAATCCCGTCTCTGCTTGCAAAATTAAATCATATGCAACCCTGTCACTGGATGGGCCAAAACCTGAAATTTTACCTATAATAAGTTGGGGATTGACTTCCAACAATTGCTCGTCTGAGACTTTTAGTTTTTTTTGGTCGTCGAACTTAAAGTTTAAGAGCAGTACATCACTTTCCTTAACCAATTTCATAAAACGTAAGTAATCGGTTTGGTTTGTTAAATCTAATTGCCTGAGTGTTTTTCCATAATTGACCGAGGCGAAATATGCGCTGATATCATCTTTTTTCTCAGATGGCAATTTCCAAGAACGGGTTACATCTGGAATCGTCGGATGTTCTATTTTTATAACCTTCGCACCTAGTTCTGCAAAAAATGTACCCACTGACGGACCGGCCAACACAGTGGATAAATCTAAAACGGTTAAATTCGAAAATAATGGCAGCGTTTTCATTCTAACGCTGGATTGTCTATTCCGGTTTATCTATAGTTTCAACAGTAACGGTAGTTAGTCCAGCTCTGACAAAGTTAAGTTTTTTTGCAGCAGCTTTACTTAAATCGATGACTCGGGGATTACTTTTGGGCATCCTATCGTTTATTTTAACCACGACTACAGAATCATTTTTCAAATTTGTAACTTTCACATAAGTACCCATTGGTAAGGTCTTGTGTGCTGCAGTCATGAGTGAGTTATTAAAAATTTCTCCGGAATAAGTTCTTCTCCCGTTTAAGGAATCTCCATAATACGAAGCGACTCCTTTTTCAATTTTTAAAAAGGATAAACTCATGAGTGTTACACTTATTGCTATGAAAATCAGACGCATAATTGTAATTTTAGGAGGGCAAATTACAAGATTAAGTTGAATAAAAAAAATTAATTTGTTCAATTGACTCATTATTTACCGCATCAAATTGATTAAATTCGCAAAATATTCGAAAAAAAATTTCTTAATGGTATTTGATTTAGACATGATTAAAAGGGTATATGCAAATTACCCGGAGAGAATTGATGCAGCAAGAAAAGCAGTTGGAAAACCGTTGACCTTGTCAGAAAAAATTTTATATGCTCACCTATGGGATGGTAATCCATCATCAGCGTTCGAGCGAGGTAAGTCATATGTGGATTTTGCTCCAGATAGAGTTGCTATGCAAGATGCTACTGCTCAAATGGCTTTGCTTCAATTCATGCAGGCGGGTAAAAAGCGAGTTGCAGTTCCATCTACCGTGCATGCAGATCACTTGATTCAAGCCAGAGTAGGTGCAAGTAAGGATTTACAAGAATCCCTTAACCAAAACAATGAGGTATTTAACTTTTTATCCTCTATTTCCAATAAATATGGGATTGGTTTTTGGAAGCCAGGAGCTGGAATTATCCATCAGGTTGTTTTAGAGAATTATGCTTTTCCTGGGGGAATGATGATAGGAACGGATTCTCATACCGTAAATGCTGGAGGTCTTGGAATGGTAGCTATAGGTGTAGGTGGTGCGGATGCTGTTGATGTAATGGCAGGTATGGCATGGGAGCTTAAATTTCCAAAATTAATTGGAGTCAAATTAACTGGGAAGTTAAACGGTTGGACTTCAGCAAAAGATGTCATTTTAAAGGTTGCAGATATTTTGACCGTTAAGGGAGGTACAGGTGCCATAGTGGAATACTTTGGCGATGGTGCAATTTCCTTATCATGCACTGGGAAAGGAACAATTTGTAATATGGGTGCTGAAATTGGGGCCACAACTTCAACTTTTGGATACGATGAATCAATGCGTCGTTACCTTGCTGCTACCGGAAGAGAGGAAGTAGTAAAAGCAGCTGACGAAATTGCTGAGCATCTTACGGGTGACAAAGAGGTATATGAAAATCCTTCATTGTATTTCGATCAATTAATCGAAATCAACCTGTCAGAATTAGAACCGCATATTAATGGTCCATTCACACCAGATAGAGGAACGCCTGTTTCTAAAATGAAAGCTGAGGCCTCATTAAACGATTGGCCTATGAAAGTTGAGTGGGGATTAATTGGTTCGTGTACGAATTCTTCATACGAAGATTTAGCTCGTGCAGCCTCAATTGTTAAACAAGCTGTTGCAGCGGGAATTACACCTAAAGCCGAGTTTGGAATTAACCCAGGATCTGAACAAGTACGCTACACAGCTGAGCGCGATGGGATCTTGGCGGATTTTGAAAAAATGGGTACAAAAATATTTACCAATGCTTGTGGTCCTTGTATAGGACAATGGGATCGCGAAGGTGCGGAAAAACAAGAAAAAAATACTATTGTACACTCATTTAACAGAAATTTTTCTAAACGTGCCGATGGAAATCCTAATACTCATGCTTTTGTAACCTCACCTGAGATGGTTGCTGCTTTGGCAATTGCTGGTGATTTAGGATTCAATCCAATTACAGATACACTATTGAATAATAAAGGAGAGCATGTGAAACTTACCGCGCCTGTCGGGGATGAATTGCCAACCAAAGGCTTTGCGGTAGAAGATAATGGTTACCAAGCTCCAGCAGAAGATGGTAGCAATGTTGAGGTAAAAGTAGCGGCGGATTCATCGCGTCTTCAACTATTGGATAATTTCCCAACATGGGACGGACAAAATATAACGGATGCCAAACTTTTAATTAAAGTGAAAGGTAAATGTACAACCGACCATATTTCAATGGCAGGTCCATGGCTCAAATATCGTGGTCACCTCGACAATATTTCTAATAATATGTTGATTGGTGCGGTAAATTTCTTCAACGACAAAACCAATGATGTGAAAAATCAGTTGACGGGTGCTTATGGTGAAGTGCCTGCTACACAACGTGCATACAAAGCAGCCGGAGTTTCTTCAATCGTAGTTGGAGATCATAATTACGGAGAAGGTTCTTCAAGAGAACATGCGGCAATGGAACCAAGACATCTTGGCGTGAAAGCGGTAATCGTAAAATCCTTTGCTCGGATTCATGAAACGAATTTGAAGAAACAAGGTATGTTAGCGCTAACTTTTGCGAATGAATCTGACTACGATAAAATTCATGAAGATGACACCTTCAACTTTGTTGATTTAGCTTCGTTTTCTCCTGAAAAGCCATTAACGTTAGAAATTTGTCACTCCAATGGAACTAAAGATAAGATTCAATTAAATCATACGTACAATGCTTCTCAAATTGAGTGGTTCAAGGCCGGAAGTGCATTGAACTTGATTAAGTTGATGGAAAATTAGATTGAAGTTCTATATTAAATTAAAAAAGGGATTGATAGTACAATCCCTTTTTTAATTTACTTCAATTGCTCCGATGTCTGGAGGGTTATTTCTAGGGTTACCAAGAATATCAGTTACTACAGGGCTTGTGATGCCATTTCCATTTAAAATTGAATTGATCGAAAATGAAAAGTCATACATTGTTGGGTCCGTAAATAATGGGCTATTATTCCAAAAAATATTCTGATAAAAAGCATCCGTTTGAATTGTTTCTGATTTAATCAAGCAATGTTTGAAATCAAAATTCAAGTTCACGCCTAACATTTGAATGGTATCAATGGCTAATTCCGTAGCAAGATTGCCTGAAAGCACACAATTATATAAAACACCTTCATTAATTGAACCTACATTGGTAGTTGCCGTTTGATAGTTGGTATAAAAGTTACTGATTCCAACCGCTGGATTTTGAGACGAACCATAGCCTAACAAATTGCAATGGTTGAAATTGAAATCTCCTCCTTCTAAAACTAACAAGGCATGAGTACCGTTTTTAGAAATTATGCAATTTTCAGCTTTTACTTTTGCACCTGAATAAATAAAAACTCCATATCTGGCTTCATTTTGAATAACTGTATTTGTCATAGTTAACGTATATCCTGTATTTGTCGGATCTTCAGAATACAAATGAACGCCAGATGTTCCATTTTTTAAAATTGCATAATCGATGATTGAAGGCTTTGCTTCTTGAAAATAAATACCATAATATTGACCCGTCACGTCCTGATAATCCAACTCCAACCTGTCGCCTTGAAAAACAACTTCATTGCCCAACGAGCCTTGGATATTTAATGAAGATTTATATACGTAAAGAAGTGAATTTTTGTGCAAATGAACTTGAGTTCCTGCTTGTATGGTTAATGACTTTGCAGAATCAATGGCGGCGTAACCATAGATAACATGAGGCTTATCGTTTGGCCAAATTCCCTCGTTCAAATCTTTGTAATGAAAATATGCATCTTGTCCCCATACTGCAAGTTTAACGTATTGATCTTTTCCATTTGTTTGAAAACGAATAGAATCCTCGATAATTAAAGGTGAATTCTGGTTGTTGACATTAAGGGTAACTTCCACGAACACAAAAAGACTATCGTTTCCTTCAATGCGAATATTACTGAAATTGCGGCCAATTAAACCGTCTAGGTTCATGCGAAAGGGAGAATTTTCTCCGCCCATTAATTCAACTTCATCTATTTGAACGGTTTTGCTCTCTGGATTATAGATTTTAAATGATTTAGTTGTCGATCCAATTGTTGTGAAAACGGTATCAAAAACTAAAGTGTCGACAGAAAAAGTTAAGTTGTTCTTTGAGTAAAAATTCTTTTTACTGCAACCAGTAGTAGAAAAATACAGCGCAATGATGACTATAACTGACAGGAAAATTTTAAAAATCTTCATAATTAATTCAACGGACAAAACTACATTTTATTCTAATAAATACCTTCTTAATAAAATTATTTGGTACCTTTTTTGAACCAATTTTATCTTTGGGTGTATTCGACAAAAAATAAAGGCAATGAAGTACTTTTTATTATATCTAATTTCTTTAACGAATTATTTTTTATTTTCTCAAAAGGAAAACCAATCAAATACCAAAATAGAGCTTCAAAATAATGCTGTGCCATCAGTAAATGGTACTTTCAATTCAGTTAATAATAGCAACGCAACATATTTATTGTCACAACCGGTAGCAACTGATTCCGTTCAATTTAAAAATAACGCAAAAATAGAAAGTAAAGCTAAACAGAATAAGGATCAAGTAACTCGCAAGTCAGAAAACACATCAAAAAACACTTCACAATTGAACAGTACGTACAGTAATTACAGTTCGGTTCAAAAGAAAGCAAAAACGCAGTCTACGCAGCGTTCTCCTACAGAGGAACAACAATCACAAATCAATGAGTTAGCAGAAGATATGATTACCATAGACCCAAATTCTGTGGTAACAAATATTAGTTATTACGAAGCAGGAAATTATGATGTAAAACGGTCTTCATATATCGATAATGCTTCTAAGATTTCACCGAAACATCCTGATGTATTGAAATATAAGGTTGCAAATGCCATAATTCTTCAAGATTCAGCAGAAGCAAAGGTAAACTTGAATGCCATGGCAGCTCAGCAAGTTCTATCTCCTGAAATACAGCTTTATGGTCAAGATATCGTGCAATCGGCATGTGGCAACAGTACGTTGATTACTCATGGATTTATAGATAATTATGGTGCTACATTCAGCCAACTCAATAATACGGCGACTTGCGATCATGAACTTACAATAGTTTCTTTAGACTTCTTACAAAGTGAAACCTACCGCGAAGTTTTAAAACAAAAGGGTTATGAATTGCCAGCTAATGAGAAAGTTGATGTTGCGTACTTGAAAGACTTTTGTGAAAAAAACGAGGCAAAAAAAATCGCTTTGAGCATGACCATTCCAAGACCTTATTTGGAGCCATTGGTTCCGAAATTATCGCCCGTTGGAATAGTATTTGAATACAGAGCCTCACCGGAACGTACTTTTAATGAAATTGAATATTGTTGGAATGAAAAGTTGAATAAGAAAAACATAAGAGGCTATTCGTCTCCAACGAGTAATTCTTTATCTGCCAATTATCTTCCATCTATGTTTTTTCTATTGAATTATTATCGAGACACAGGTCAACTGAAAAAACAAGTTGAAATGGAAAGTGAAATTCAATATGTGAAACAAAAAGCAGGGTTACTTCAAAAGAAAAAAGGCTATTAGTGAAATTATTCCGCCGGAAATATAACGAATGGACTGATGAAGCGCTCATGGAAGCTTTGCAGAAGGGGGACAAACATTCTTTTGATGAACTATACAAGCGTTATGCGGGAATTTTAAAAGGTTATTTCGAAAAGATGTTATGGCGAGATTCATTGAAGGCGGAGGATATGATTCACGATTTGTTTGCCAAGATTATCCGAAATCCGGGTTATTTTGATACTCAAAAATCATTTCGCACATGGGTCTTTTCTGTAGCAGGAAATATGTGTAAAAACGAATATAAAAAAGCTGAAGTCCGCAAGAATATGACGAATGGAATCGATGACAAACAGCAAGTTGAAGGAGCTTCTAATGTCTTAAACGAGGTGTATGATTTACAATTTAGGGAGGCGTTTGAACATAGTTTAGCACAATTAGACGATAAACATAAGGAAGTATTCGTTCTGAGACATTTTGAAGGATTGTCGATGAAGGAAATTGGAGAGGTAATGGAGATTAATGAAGGAACGGTTAAGTCGAGGCTTTTTTATGCGACTAAACAATTAGCAGAACAATTAAAAGTATTTAATCCAAGCTTAACATTATAATTATGGAAAAGGAATTAATTGATATTGTAAAGACAAAAAAATTCGTGGAGTTAAGTAGTACGGAAAGAGCAAACTTAAGTGAATGGGTTCAAACTGAAGAGGATTTTGAGTCGATGAAATTTCTTTATTTGGGAATGGAAGAAATGTTAGAGAAAACCTATCCAAGTGAAAATGTAAAAAGTAGTCTCGATAAGTTATTCGCAGAAACTCATCCACAACCAAGTTTTTTTGCAGGATTGCTTCTCTTCTTATTTCCTCCTCAGAAATCACTTTGGTTCAAACCAGGATTTCAAATTGGAACATCTTTGGCTTTAGCTTTTCTCATTTTCTTTTCGCTATCACCTTCTCAAGACTTTCAAAAAGAAGAAGCACAACCATTAACAGCTGAGCTTAAAAAGGAAGAAATAAATAAAGCAACAAAACAAGATGAAAAGAAAACCGAATTATCGACACCGACAGAGGTAGTGGTAAAACCAATGAAAGTTAATGTAATTCAAACATCGGATAGAATTGAGGCTTTTATGTCTGTTACGGCAGGATATGTTGCAGCCGAGATGTCAGTGATTTCGGACGATATGCACGAAGATATGATTACCCAAACAGTTGAAAGCAATGTGGTAATTCCAACCATGAAAGGAAATGAAAATTTGTTGGAATATTTATCTGCAACGTATTGATTAGTACTTAAGAATAAAATGCTCCTTGGCTTGATCAGGTTTCTTGACCAAAATACCAACTCGAAATAAATCAATACTTACGTGGTATTTTTTATCGGCAATCAGCTTTTTCCACGCATCGAACATTGAATTACTCCATCGAATATCATCCAAAATTAGTAGTGTGTTGTCGTGAGTTTGGTCATCTAATAGACTCAAATACCGAAGTAAATACTCTCCATCGTGATGCCCATCAATAAAAATTAAATCATAAGAATTCTTAACTTCTTGTGCGCAAAATGCCTCAAAAGAACTTAAAATAAAATTCAAATTTGGATTGTTTAGCGGGAAGGTTTTTAGGGTAAATGCATGTGTGTTTTTACATCCTTCAACAGTTGTAATTTCAGCGCTTTTATGAGCAAGATGCATGTGTAAAGTTCCCATTCCCAAAGATGTTCCAAATTCTACTATTTTTTCCGGCTTATAGTGCTTTACAATTGAATATAACAACTGGCCGTATTTACCTTTACTACTGCTCAAAGCAAACATATCTTTTATACGTCGTGTTTTTTTTAACGATTTTGAACCGGCCCCAAATTCGTTAAATTCAATTTCGATATCACATTTTCGTAAAAATTTATGGTATTCATTCGCTTGTTGAAGCTCTTTAGAATCCAACTTGTACTTGAGCACCTTTTCAACGAAATCATAAACAAAGGGAGAGTGAATTCCATGTCTTCCTTTTGCTTGCCATTTATATTTTATAAATTCGTAAAGTATATTCACAGCACAAATAAACGAAAAAGCCTCAAACCTTGGTATAAATGAATCAAGAGGAACAAATAATATTTGAACAGCGGGAAAAAATAAAGAATGGAAATCCAGTTTTATCCTTAAACCGACCATGTAAAATTGGTGATGGAATTGTTGTACTATCTGAACAGGAAAATCTAGCGCATCGAAGTTATTTTGAAAATTCTAAAAAGACCTGTGCGCTTTTTATTCCAGCATCAGGTTCTGGCTCTCGTATGTTTCAATTTCTCTATGATTACCTACTTGAACCCAACGAATATACGAGAGGTCAAGTGGAGAAATTTCTTGTCAATGCTCCAAGTTTCGCTTTTTTTCCTAAACTACCCAAGGAAATGCAACAAGCAGTTCTAGACTTAACGGTAGATATTTCATCCTTTGTGAATTTTTTATTAGAAAAAGATGGGTTAAATTTCGGAGCGCTACCTAAAGGATTGATACCTTTTCATCATGCAGTTCCATTTATTTTGAATCCATTCCAAGAACATTTGTTACAAGGCAAGCAAATCGATGATGAAATGACCTTTCATTTTACCATTCAGCCATCTTTTGAAGCACAAATTATTGAATCTATTAATCAATTGGAGAAACTTTCATCGGTCGCCTCTTCATTGAAGTTTTCTGTGCAAGATTCAAAGACTGATGCCTTTGTATTTGATGACTCATTGGCGTTAGTAAAAAATGAAACAAAAGGATTATTGAGAAGGCCAGCAGGTCATGGAGCATTATTGCCAAATTTACAGTCTTTAGATGAACAGTTGATTTTCGTGAAGAACATTGATAATGTGCAGATTTATAATAAATCGTTGAAAAGCACCAATGTATTTAAAGTATTGGGTGGTCTTTTGCTTTCGATTAAAGATCAATTAAAGCAGGCGTTCGAACAAAATGATCTTGAAAAGCTAAGCTCAATTTCGAAAGAGTATTTTTTATTCAGTGAGGAAGAAATACGTTCTTGTAGATATAGTATAGAATCATTAGTCAAAAGGCCGATTCGCGTTTGTGGGATGGTAAAAAATGAAGGACAACCTGGTGGAGGTCCTTACTTTGTCGATATAAACGGGATATTAACGAAGCAAATAGTCGAAAAAGCACAAATTTCTTCGGACGCCTCTCATCAACAACTGCTATTCAGGGGCACTCATTTCAACCCCGTATTTATGGTTCTTGATTTTCATGATTTTAACGGTGAAAAGTTTAACTTGGTAGATTTTCGAAACGACAATCATTATTTTTTGGTTGAGAAGTCACAAAAAGGAAAACATATTAGATTCATCGAAGAGCCTGGATTGTGGAACGGTTCGATGGAAAATTGGATAAGCATTTTCGTAGAAATTCCGAGTGATGTTTTTAGTCCTGTTAAAACAGTTTTAGATTTACTCGACGATTCACATCGCTAACGGAATGATTATTGAATCATTTTATTACATGCGCTCAATTATTTCTTTGTTGTTCTTTACTATAACAGTCAATGCTCAAATAAGCATCTATCAACGAGTTCCCTCCCAAGTAGGAGTAGTTTTCGACATCGGGTCGCATGAAAATGAAATAGGTATTGAATGGAAGTCAACCTATGTTTGGGGGATTTCACAATGGCAGGTGGGTGGAAGATTAAGTTTTGTTCAAAGTTCTTATGGTAAGAGAATTAATTTTCTAGACTCAAGGTTTTTTTTAGGGTCTTCTGTTTTAGGAGGTACAAAAAAGCCAGTTGGCCAACACGATATGTATATCACAAATCTTAGTAACAATTCGCTGTATCGAAATGCTTTAGGATTTTCTTACTTGTGGTATTTTGACACCAAGGGAACCTCGCAACGCTCAGGTGCTTTTGGTCTTACTTTGGATAATTGGTCTCTTTATTTTGAAAATGATGTTTTTGGCGGTCAGTCGGAAGATCGTTACCGCACTGCACATCTTATGACAACCTACAGAACGGAATTTTGCCATTTTATTAGTGGATTGAATATCTGGACAGGAGAGACTAGGGGTACTCCATGGGTTAAAGATAAACCAGAGGATTGTAGACATGGGTATAAAGATTTAACCAAATTACCTTATGGTAAAACCAGTTCCGGAATCTATTACATCGGTGTTCAATATGCATTTGCAGATGGGAAATTTCCGTTGAGAACCAAGATTGGGTTAGATAGCGAGGAAATCCGACATATTTTTCAAAACAGACTCACACATGACTTATGTTGGTTACCGAAATGGGCGCCGCACAATACACCACACTACCCAAGACTTAATGCTGAAGGAAAACCTGTTTTTAATTCCAAAGAAAGGAGAAAGGATTTAGTTTTTTTACAGTTTTCGAGTGGAGGTATTTGGTCAGAATAGTCATTTAATTGGTTAATTTTGCATAAAAAAGAAATGAACGTACCGGTAACAGTTTATACTGAGATGACTCCCAATCCTACGACAATGAAATTCGTAGCGAATAAATACCTCTTAATTACAGGCGAATCTGTTGAGTTTTCATCCCAAAATGAGGCTAAAGGATTTTCACCATTTGCCGAGGAACTGTTTAAATTTCCTTTTGTACAAAATGTTTTTATTGCTGCAAATTTTGTAACCATTACAAAGACAGATAATGTTCCATGGGATTTTATTACGATGGAATTAAGAGAATTTATAAAATCTTGGATTTCAGAAGCAAAAGATATATTAATTCAGATGCCTGTACCTAAAGAAAAATCTGAGGCAACACAAGCAATAAAGTCATTTGATGCAACCGAATACGATGACCCAATTAGAAGTTTGCTAGATGAATACGTTAGGCCTGCAGTTGAAAATGATGGAGGCGCCATTGATTATGTGGGGTTTGAAAATGGAACGGTTACACTATTACTCAAAGGATCATGTGCAGGATGCCCCTCTTCAACTGCCACACTGAAAGGGGGAATCGAAAATCTACTCAAGCAACATTTACCCGAGGTAAAAGAGGTCGTTGCCTTTAATGGATAATACATTGATCTTTTTCGAATTTTTCCTTTAGTTTATCGAAATAATTTGTAAATTTAACTAAACAAGTTACAATCATTTGTTGTTTTGATTTCAATGGAAGACGCAATTTTGCAAGCATCATCGGTTAAAATAGATTTAAAATCAGCATTAAGAACCTATTTTGGTTTTGATCATTTTCGGGGTGAACAAGAAAAGATAATTACCAATCTTCTTTCCGGTAAAAACACTTTTGTAATAATGCCAACAGGCGGTGGAAAGTCTATGTGTTATCAATTGCCTTCGTTGATAATGCCCGGAACATCCATTATTGTTTCTCCGTTGATTGCATTGATGAAAAATCAAGTAGATGCAATCCGAAATGTTAGTGACAATGAATCTGTTGCCCATTTTTTAAATTCTTCTTTAAGTAAATCAGAAATTAATAAAGTCAAGAATGATATACAGTCTGGCATAACGAAAATGCTTTATGTAGCTCCAGAGTCATTAACCAAGCAGGATTATATTGACTTTTTAACTTCTGTTGATATTTCTTTCTTTGCTATTGATGAAGCACATTGCATTTCGGAATGGGGGCATGATTTTAGACCAGAATATCGGAGATTGCGCGAAATTTTTGAAAAGATTTCGAACGTTCCAATTATTGCGCTCACTGCGACGGCAACACCAAAAGTTCAGCACGATATTCAAAAGAACCTGAATATGTTGGATGCCACCGTTTTTAAGTCGTCATTTAACAGAGATAACCTCTATTACGAAATTAGGCCAAAACGAGAGGTAGAGAAGCAGATAATAAAATATATACGAAATAGAGCCGGAGAAAGCGGAATAATTTATTGCTTGAGTCGTAAGAAGGTAGAAGAAATTTCTGAATTATTACAGGTAAATGGTATTCAAGCGTTACCGTATCATGCGGGTCTCGATGCAACAACTCGAGCGAAACATCAAGATATGTTCTTGATGGAAGAAGTAGAGGTTATCGTTGCAACAATTGCTTTTGGAATGGGAATTGACAAACCTGATGTTCGGTATGTCATACATCATGACATACCGAAATCGTTGGAAAGCTATTACCAAGAAACAGGTCGCGCCGGTAGAGATGGTGGAATTGGTGATTGTATTGCATTTTATAGCTACAAAGACATTGAAAAGTTAGAGAAATTCCTTCAAGGTAAGCCTCTTACTGAATTAGAAATAGGAAAACAATTGCTTCATGAAATAGTCTCTTATGCAGAGACTTCAGTTTGTCGGAGAAAATTTATTCTGCATTATTTTGGAGAGTTTTTTGATGAAAAAAAGTGCAATGAACAATGCGATAACTGCCGGAATCCAAGAGAACGAAAAGATGGAAGAGACTATGTTCTCATGTTATTAGAAGCTATTGTTATCCTAGAGGAAACACAAAAATCAAAACACTATTGTGCTTATTTGGCTGGGAATTTAACTGCCGATATCAAAACATATAAACACGAAAAATTACCAACATTTGGTGTCGGAAAAGAAAAAGATGAACATTTTTGGAATGCAGTAATACGCCAAGTATGTGTTGGAGGTTTAGTTTGTAAAGATGTTGATACTTTCGGCACGTTAAAATTAACAGAAAAGGGCAAGCGTTTTATTGAAAAACCTGAAGAATTTATGTTGATTAAACAGCATGACTATTCCGGTGACGACGATGATGAAGGTGTGGTACAGGTGGCTGGAAAAGGTGGTGCTTTTGACGAGACACTGTATGACTTACTGGTTGACCTTAGAAAATCCCTAGCGAAAGAAAAAAATATTCCTCCATTCGTGATATTTCAAGAACCGTCTTTACGAGATATGTGTTTGCAATATCCTATTTCAATGGATGAATTAACGAATATTCAAGGTGTTGGGTCTGGCAAAGCACAGCGTTATGGAGAGCCTTTTCTAGCATTGATTGCAGATTATGTAGACGAAAATGATATAGAACGTTCGCAAGATATGGTAGTTAAGTCCTTGGTAAATAAATCGATGCTGAAGGTGCAACTCATTCAAAATATTGATCGGAAGCTACCTCTAGAAGATATCGCCTCCTCCCAAGGAAAGTCGTTCAATGATTTATTAGACGAAATTGAATCAGTAGTTAATTCTGGAACACGTGTTAACATAAATTATTACATTAATACCCTGCTAGATGCCGAAAATCAAGAAGAGTTGTATGATTATTTTAGTTCGGCAGAAACAGACGACATTATAGATGCATACCATGAATTTGATGGGCTTTATTCAGAAGAAGAATTGAGACTCATGCGAATTAAATTCATGAGTGAAATGGCAAATTAATTCTTAAATAGTTTTTCAACACTATTTCTTGTGACTGAATGGTAATACTGTTTGTGTGAATTGAAGAGCGTTCGTGCAAAATTTTTGTAGTGGTCATTCTTATATAATGTCTCGTATAACGGAAGGACAAATTTCCTTCTACCGATTTTGCGCAAAAATCTTTCTATGTCTGGTAAGACTCCGTCGTATCTCGAATTAATACATTTGGTATACCAATCCAAGGCTAATTCTGCATTTTCTGTACTATTAAATACAAAATATTCATTAAGTCGTTCCAGCTTATCTATTGAAATGGAATTAGGTAAATATCGAATGAACATTTGCCATTCTTGTGTGATGAAATCGTCTTTTTTCAATTGTTCGATAATTTTCTTTTTTTTGTAGCGTTTTTTTACCTTTATCCGTTCATATCGAATTTTAGGTGCAAATACGTCTTCTCCCGTACTATATTTATCGGCAAGTTCTTTCATGTACTCAAGTCGTTTCGAAACGATTTCTACGCGATTTGAAGGCAAGCCTTCTTGGTTTATCCAAGCATCATAATTGAAAGAAATATGTCGTTTGTCTAGCAAATTCTTTTTTAAGTAGGAGATGAATTCAGCAGTGCTTATTGTAGAAAATGCAAAAGAGGAAAAATAGTTTTTTAGAAAATCATCAAAGACGGATCTTCCTGCAATGTCCTCTAAACTTTTAAGAAACCATGCTCCTTTTACATAGGCAATATCTGTCATGCCTTCGTCTGGATTTCTGAATCTTAAATTTAATAGTAACTTACTATCTTCTGGATGAGTTGAAGCTTTAATGCGTTGAAGTTCATCTGTTAATTCGAAGATCTCTACAAGAGCCAAAATATCGGCTTTTTCCTTACCATATAATTCTTCCATTATTCTATGTTCGAAGTAAACAGTAAAGCCTTCATTGATCCAGAAATCATTCCATGTTTTATTCGAAACAAGATTTCCTGACCAAGAATGGGCTAGTTCGTGAGCTACTACGGAAACAAGACTTCTATCACCGGTGATTATTGTTGGGTTGACAAATGTTAACATTGGATTCTCCATACCGCCGAATGGAAATGAGTAGGGAAGGACTAGCAAATCATATTGGTCCCATTGGTATTTTCCGTATAATTTTTCAGCAGCACGTAACATGTTGGGTAAATCAACAAACTCATAGGCGCATTTTGCCGATAGTTGAGGTTCACAGAATATTCCAGTATTATTTGATAGTGGCGTGTAGGATAAGTCACCTACGGCAAGGGCAATTAAATAGGATGGAATTGATTTTGGCATATTGAAACGATAAATACCAGATGAATTGCGTTTCTTACCATTTTCTGCACTCATGACGGCTCGTAAATGAGCGGGAACTTTAACTTCCGCAGAATAGGTTATTCGATTGGCTGGAGAATCTTGAATAGGAATCCAAGTACGCGTTAGGATTGCTTGTCCTTGAGTGTACAAGAATGGATGAATCTTGGAACTTGTTAATTTAGGTTCTAACCAATCGAGTGCTTCGGAATCAGCTGTCGTTTTGTAGTAGATATTAATTATTGAATCACTTGGATCAATTTTAACCAACAAGGGTTGGCCAAGAATTGAGTCTTTGTCATATTTTCCTATGACGAAGTCGGCTTCAGTTTCCTTGTTTTTTTCACCCGTGGTGACTTTTTGAATTTCAAGTCCTTTTATATCAAAAATTGCAGTATCGGCCTTATTTATATTTATCATACGATGCCTAGCAATACCAAATATCTTTTGACTTTTGAAGTTAACATCTAATTCAAGGTGCAAATGCCGAGTTCTTATCTCGTTTAAGTTTGAATAACTGTGATCGTCAAGAAAAGGATTCGCAAGATTTTCTGTAGAAGCTTTAGATTTCGTTTCGTGAGAACACGAGACAAAAACAGAAACCAATAACATGCAGAAAAAGACTTTCATTAATATTTTATTATTCCGAATCTTTCGTTAAATCCATTAATAGCATATAAAAATAACAATCTATTCTTTTGATCTAATTCAAACATTTTAGGTACAATCAAGGATTTCAAATCTTTTCGTGTAAACAAGGTTCTTCGATTGATTTCACCTGTTGAAAGATCAATTTCTCCGGCTGCCGCAACATTTCTTCGAACAGAGAGATTCAAGGAGTAAATGCGTTCGCCATCTCGGTTGAACTGTCCATCTTCACTGTAGTTTTTCATATTGTCATTGAAGAGAAAGAACATTTTTTTTCCATCGCAATAACTTGCATAAGAGCTAAAAGGACCATTATCGTTGATGGAAACTTGAGATTTTTCAATTCTTTTTTGCCAGTCAAATTGCCCATTCAAGCCTAATTTAAAAGCGATTATATCATCATAGTAATAATAGTAAACTGTTGAACTCAAGCCTGTTCTGTTTTCATAATTTACACGTCGATAAACATAATATTGTTCAATAGATCCAATAAGAGTGCCGTCAGGTTGTAAAAATAAATCCCGCATCTTATAGTCGTAATAATTAGTGTTGTTATTGAAGTTGTTTCTGTTTGTCAAATTCGTTTGAATGGTTTCTTCGTTGAATCTTTCTAAAGAGAGCGTATCACTAAATTCTGTGAAGCCCTTGCTTAAAACACTATCTCCTTTTGTATCTATTTTCAATTGAAATACGCCTTGAATTCCTTGATTTAAGCCTTTGCCGTATACTCCTGTTAATGTGACTATATGTGAATCATTTGAATTGAAACGCATATCGTCAATTCGGTAATCTTCGATTTCTAAGGTGTATTCTTTTAACGAGTCATTTTTTACCTTGTATAGATGAATTGCTTTGAAATTTCTATAATCTCTTGTAAAGAGGCGATCATTTGGTTTGTGATGCTCTGTAATACTCAGAAAAAAATCTCCATCATTGGTGAGGTGGAATTCATTGATTGTAGACATATTACCGTCGAAGGGCATTGTGTATTCACCTTCAGAAACCGTTTGAAAGAAATTATCAATAATCTTATATCCATACACGTCACTCAGTTTTCGTTTCCCAGGAATTTCCCACATGATACCGAAATACTTTCGGTTAAGTGATTGTTGGATGTAGAAATTTGATTTAGCCCCCAATTTTGGATTTGCATAGCTCGCAACCAATTCTGGTGAACCTGATTCGCCCATTTCTTCTTGGTAAGCTTGAACAAAAAGTTCACTGGTTATGCCATTTTTATCGGAAATAAAACTGTACAACATGTTATTGGCATTGAATGCTGTCTCAAACGTTCCAATTCCTTGTCCTGTTATTGGTTTAATGCGCTTCTCAGAAACCTTTTCTAAGAAATCATGCAAGGTGAATTTGTAATTCCCGAATGCATTTCCTCCGCTCCATCTTAAGGTGTAGAAAGTATTACTATCTTTTGGAATAATCTTTAAAACGGAACCAGGTGATCTAGACAGTGTACTCCAATCGGCTAAAGCCCCTTGACCATATGCTATTTGGGAGAAAAAAAACAATAGAATGAAACGTCCCATACTTATGGAACAAGTTGGATGCCAAGATAGTTCTGAGGAGAAATGGATTTTAGCCTATTTTTCATTTCTGAATCAACAGATAGCGTATCTATAAATGCATGAACACTTTCCTGGGTAACTTTTTCGTTCTTTCGAGTAAGTCCTTTTAATGCTTCATAAGGTTTCTCGTATCCACTAGTCCTCAGGATGGTTTGTATAGCCTCGGCCACCACAGCCCAATTATCTTCCAGATCGTCATTTAACTTCTGTTCGTTCAGTAAAAGCTTATTAAGTCCATTTAACGTAGCATGAAAGGCTATTAATGTATGTCCAAATGGTAATCCAATTGTTCGTAACACAGTAGAATCCGTCAAATCACGCTGTAGTCTGGAAACCGGTAATTTTGAGGCTAAATGTTCAAACAAAGCATTTGCTACACCTATGTTTCCCTCTGAATTTTCAAAATCGATAGGGTTAACCTTATGTGGCATTGCCGATGAGCCAACTTCTCCTTCTTTAAGTCGCTGTTTGAAGTAATCCATTGATATATAAGTCCAAAAATCTCGGTCTAAATCTAACAGAATATTGTTTATTCTTTTCAATACATCAAATAGTGCCGCGAGGTTGTCGTAATGTTCTATTTGCGTTGTGGTTTGACTTCTACTTAATCCTAGAACGTTGTTAACAAAAGCATTAGCAAAAGAAATCCAGTTGTGTTGTGGATAGGCTACGAAGTGCGCATTAAAGTTTCCTGTTGCACCTCCGAATTTGGCTGAAAATGGTACGTTTAATAATTGTTCCTTTTGTTTCACAAGCCGTTCAACAAATACATAAATCTCTTTACCTAATCGAGTGGGTGAAGCAGGCTGTCCATGTGTTTTTGCTAACATAGGGATCTCTCGCCAATCGTTTGAATAATTGGTCAATTTTTGAATAAGTTCATCCAAGAGAGGAAGGTATATAGAATTAACGGCTTCCTTCAAAGACAATGGAATTGCTGTATTATTTATATCCTGAGAAGTTAAACCAAAATGAACAAATTCAGAAAATTTCTGCAGTCCAAGTGATTCTAGCTTGTTTTTCAAGTAATATTCCACGGCCTTTACATCATGATTCGTAATCTTTTCGGAATCTTTTATCCAAGCTGCATCTTCTTCACTGAAATGTTGGTATATTTTACGCAAATCCTCTATACTTTCTGAGGGTAGTGGAGGAAATGTAGCCAACCCTTGAAAACTGAGTGCGATAAAATATTCTACTTCGACAAGCACCCGGTACTTGATTAGCCCGAATTCAGAAAAATAGGGAACTAAATTTTTAGTCTTGGCATGATACCGTCCGTCAACAGGGGATATTGCTGTAAGGTTTGTTAATTTCATTTGAACAAAAAACAAAGATACGACATTGTGTGTTAACCTTCAATTAAATCGATACTTGCGCTACGAATTTTGTAATTTTACCTAATGAATTTTTCATCGAAATTTGTACTGTTCAATTGGATTACTTTAGTATCCATTTACTTGGTAGTAATTGCCGGAAGTTTCGTGCGTATTTCTGGTGCTGGAATGGGTTGCCCTGATTGGCCTAAGTGCTTTGGACAATGGATTCCTCCAACGGATTCAACTGTATTACCAAATGACTATAAAGAAATATACCTCGAAAAAAGAGAAAAGAAGGTAGAGAAGTTTTCAGGGTTTTTAGAAAAATTAGGTTTCGAGGACAAAGCCTCACAATTGCGAACTGACCCTGACGTTTATACCGAGGAGAATTTTAATGCACGAAAAACATGGACTGAATATATCAACCGCCTATTAGGTTTTTTAGCAGGTAATTTTATGCTCCTTGCGTTTTTGTGGATGTTTATCGTCTATCGAAAATCAGGATTACTTCTGATAGCATTAGGGAATTTAGTATTGATGGGAATTGAAGCTTGGTTTGGAAGTATCGTTGTTGCCACGAATTTGGTGCCTTGGACCATTACAGTTCACATGTTATTGGCATTAATAATTATAGCGATTCAAACGTATATTCTGTTTCGGATAAGTCCGATGTTGCAACGTAAGATTTTAGTTCCGAAATGGGTTAAGACTTCTGTTTGGCTCATATTTCTAATTACTTTTTATCAAATGTTCCTCGGAACTCAAGTGCGGGAAGACATTGATGCTTTGGTTAAGGCAGGATATTCCCGAGAGGAGTGGGTTGATTCACTTGGGTTGCCTTTCTTGATACACAGAAGCTTTTCATGGTTGGTACTGGTCGGATTAACGTTTATGGCGTGGAAAAATGAACTTTCGGATAAAATAAAATTGATTAGAGGAGCATTTTTAACTCTCGCAATTGAATTAATTTCTGGTGTGCTGCTTGCTTATGCAGACATGCCAGGATTGGTTCAAACGGCACATCTTGTATTCGCAACGCTACTTTTTGGATTGCTTTGGATTGCTATTTTGAGATTTAAGTCGAATGCCATCACCACTTAAAGAAGCGTTTTTTAGTTTTCTTAGGTTCTAGATAGCTGTATTTCAATCCAATATTTCCCCGGTATTGATGAAAATACCCTTGATTTTCACTGAATTTAAATGTGTTTAACGGAACCATGCGAGAGGCATTTAATGTAAACCCTGTAAATTTGTAGCCTGCTTTTTTAATTTCTTTAAATTTTCGAGCATACGTGAGTCCAAGTCCTGCATTTAGGTAACTGTCGAATGGTTCAAGAGTTGGTATTTCGCGAAGATTATTATCCTGCTGAAAAGTATTTACTTGAATTCCTGGTTCGCCAAAAAGATAGTAAGAAAAGTTCTTTTTTTCGGATTGAGCAATTCTAAGGCGTACGGGTGCCGATAAACGTATTTGGTGCAATGTAATCGATGTTGGTTGATTTTCTTGAGTTACTGTACATCTAGATAGCGCATATTCAACATTTGCATAAGGAGAGATGATACCTTTTTTTATTTTTCTCAAAAGATTGAGTTTCGGACTGTAAAGGTATCCTATTTGAAAACCGGGAAGCAAGGTTTTAGAGTTCAAATGAGCGTGTTGAGCATCAAATGAATACGATGAATAGGAACCTCCGAAAGATATTTCTTTATGTTGCGCTAATGAATCATGGATTAGACAAATACAAAGTAGAGATTGGTATGCTTGGAGAGGCAGATTGATTTTCATTTTTATTGGATTAATAAGGGATTAACGCTTTAAATTAATTTATCTAACACTTTGTTTTAATATGAGGTTAAATTATTAACCTGTGCTTTAATTTTTAGTAACCTAATGATGACGTTGTCTAAATGATTTTCTTACATCAGAATCTGAACTTTGCACAAAATTATAATCATGAAACACTTTTTTAGTTTACTCTTAACATTGTGCTTATCTTTTGTTATGTCTCAAAATACAATAGCATTGTGGAATTACAATACTATTACTGGAGCTCCTCCAAGTCCAACAGCTGATTTAGGGATAGGAACTTCCCAAGTGGTTGGTTCTTTGGTTGTAGCAAATGCTGCGACGGGTATGGATCCAATTATCAATAATGGATGTGGAGCTCAAAATGGCACCAATCCCGGAGCTTGGTCTTTTACAGCAAATCCCGGAGCGACGAATGAAAGTAGTGGTGTGCAATTCAATACATCAACAGTTGGATTCCAAAATATTTTATTTACTTGGGATCAGAGATGGTCAAATACGGCAACAAATACTGTTCGTGTTCAATACACGTTGGATGGTACAATATGGACAAATTTTACCATGACAAGTGCTAACACAACATTTTGTAACGGGACAATAGACAATGGTCGTTTCCAAAATAACGGTGTGGGCGATCAATACAGACGTATCTCAGTAAATTTTTCAGCAATTACAGGTGCAAATAACAACGCCAATTTCGGAGTTCGTATCTTGGCGGCCAATTACCAAACAACCACGGAATTTAGGCAAACATCGAATACTACATTGGTAGCTACTGCGGGGACTTGGCGTTTTGACAATGTTTCTTTTCAAGGTTTGGCCGATGTGTCAATTGCCTCTGCAAGTAATTTTGCACAATACAACGAGAATTTCGGATCAATCAATGTTCCAATTACTGTGAGCAATTCGAATGCAGCAGCAATTAATTTAACGTTCGGATTATCTGTTTATAGTGATGCTTTTGAAAACGTAGATTATACATGGACGAACACATTAACAATTCCTGCAAATACAAATGGAGTATCAAACTTACCCATTTCTATTATTGACGACGCGATTGCCGAAAAAGCAGAGAGAATTATTGTAAAAATTCTATCAGGTGTAAATGCAAATATTTCAGCTACCAATAATTATCAAATTATCTTTATTAAAGACAACGACTATGTAGCTCCAACACCAACTAATGAATTAAACTTAAGCTTATTGAGTTCTTACTCAAATGGTACATCTGGTACAAATTCAGCAGAGATTGTCGCATTTGATCCAACCGTTGATCGTTTGTATATCGCTAATAGTATTGCTGGAAAAGTGGATATTGTGAATTTTGCCAATCCATCCGCTCCTGTTTCCATATCATCAATTAATATCAGCACCTATGGTGGAATTAATTCTATTGTCGCCCATGACAGTATAATTGCTTGTGCAGTTGAATCAGTTCCGGCTCAAAACAATGGAAAAGTAGTATTCTTTGATTACAATGGAAATTATATCAATCAGGTTGAAGTTGGTGCGATGCCCGATATGATAACGTTCGATAGAAATTTCACCAAGTTACTTACTGCGAATGAAGGTGAACCAGATGCAACCTATGTAAATGACCCAGTTGGTTCAGTTTCTATCATTGACTTAACTCCTGGTTATGCAGCTCTAACTAATACAAACGTTACGAATGTTGGCTTTTCAGCTTACAATGGTCAAGAAGTGGCTTTGCGTGCTCAAGGAATTAGAGTTTTCTCAACTTCAGCTTCAGTAGCTCAAGATTTTGAACCAGAATACATCGCAGTTTCAGAAGATAATACAAAAGCATACGTTTCACTACAGGAAAATAATGCGCTCGTTACGATTGATTTAGCCACGAATACCATTGTTTCTTTAACAGCCCTTGGATATTCTTCTTATTCAGGAGCATCAGGAAATGCATTGGATGCATCTGATCAAAGTGGTGCGGTTTTAATTACTGGAAATTTACCGATAAAAGGAGCATACATGCCAGATGCAATGGTTTATAAAACTATTGGTAGTCAAGGGTTATTATTCACTGCAAACGAAGGAGATTCTAGAGAATTTGGAAGTGTGATTGATGCCAACAGAATTTCTTCATCAACGTTTAATAATGTATTAGATGCAACCGCTTTTCCTGATCAATCTATTCTAAGAAACAACAAGTTTTTAGGTCGCTTGAGTGCATTGAAGTATTCTGGAGATACAGACGGAGATGGAGATTACGATGAATTACACGTAATGGGAGGTCGTTCATATTCCATTTGGAATGCGCAAACTGGCGCTTTAGTTTATGATTCAAAAGATTTGATCGAACAAATTACTGCAAATCACCCAACTTTTGGAGCAATATTCAATGCATCCAACGCTACAGGAGTTCCAGCACTGAAGAACAGAAGTGACGATAAAGGTCCAGAACCAGAAGGTGTTGCTGTAGCAACGATAAATGGCTCTGCATATGCTTTTGTTTCATTAGAACGAATCGGAGGTGTAATGATGTTCAATGTCGATAATCCAAATTCGCCGGTATTTGTAGGTTATGCAAACAACAGATCTACGACCTTAAGTGGACCAGATTTAGGTGCAGAAGGAATTATTATTATACCTGCTTCAGATTCACCAAATGGTAAAACATTAGTTATTCTTGCAAATGAGGTAAGTTCAACATTGTCGATATATCAAGTTAATACATGTGCAGAAGTTTCAGGCGCTCCAATTACGTCTAGTGATTTAACTATCTGTCCAAATCAAACAACTCAATTAGCTGTTACAAACACGGCAAACGTAACTTACGAATGGTTATTGAATGGAACTTCAATTCCAAATGCAGTTTCAAATACTTATTCTGCTAATCAAGCAGGAAATTATTCAGTGCGTGTTTCAAATTCAACATTGGGTTGCGTTGATACAACGAATATAATTACTGTTACTTCAATCGCACCGCCTTCAGTTTCTGCTGGTGCAGATCAAACGGTATGTGGTGGGTCAAATGTTACCATAACGGCAACAGGAGCTACGAGTTATGTTTGGAATAATGGTTCTTCTTCTTCCTCTCTTACTATTCCAACCGGAACAACTGCAAGCACAAATGTTTATATTGTTACAGGAACGGATGTAGCTACTGGTTGTACTAAAAAAGATACTGTTTTAGTTATTGTTAATGGATTGCCACAAATTAATGCAGGAAGTGATTTTAGTTCATGTGATAATGCTCAAATTACCTTGACAGCTACAGGTGGAGTAAATTACACTTGGTCTAATAATGTGATTAATGGTCAGTCGTTTTTGTTATCTCAAACCACAACATTTACAGTGACAGGAACTGATGCAAATGGTTGTACTAATTCTGATCAAGTTACAGTTACGATTTCAAGTGCTCCGCAAGTTTTGTTAGGAAACGATATTCAAGTTTGTGAGAATGAAGTGCCTATTCAAGTAAATTCCACGACAAATTCAGGTGGACTTGCTTACTTGTGGAATACGGGTGATAATACTTCATCAATTTCTACCTCTATATCAGGTGAATATTATGTTAATGTAACCGATGCAAATGGATGTTCTGATAGTGATACTGTAACAATTACTGTTTACGAATTGCCAGGCGCAAATTTAGGTAATGATCAATCAGTTTGTTCGAATGAATTACCTGCGACATTAACTGTTCAATCAACAGGTAATCAATTGAGCTATCTATGGTCTACAGGACAAACATCGCAACAAATTCAAGTCTCTCAAGCAGGTACATATTCGGTAACGGTAATTAATTCTAACGGTTGTGAATCTGCGGATGCTATTCAAGTTCAAGTGTTAACTGCTCCAAATGTTAATGCAGGAAATGATATTACGGTATGTGAATATGATTTTCCGGTTACGTTAAATGCAACGGGAAATGGAGCTACCGTACTTTGGAGCAACGGAGCCGCAACGCCATTCACTTCTGTTACAACGGGAGGTACTTATTCAGTAACTACTACTGCACAAAACGGTTGTCAAGCAACAGATTCAGTAGTTGTAACTTCTGATCCGTGTTTAGGAATTGCTACGCAGGACTTAGGTTGGGTTGTTTATCCGAATCCAATGGAGGATATATTGATAGTTGAGAACAACAATGACATTAATGCTGCCATTCAGTTGTATACAGCAGAAGGTAAATTAATAATGGAATTTGATCTTAATGAAAAGAAACTTGAGATAGATGTTCAAGGACTTTCTAAAGGCGCTTACTACCTTCGAATTGCCATGGTAACGACCGATAAGGTAATTAAAGTAATCAAGTAGTAACATTTTCATAGTTTTAATGGGGCGAAAGCCCCATTTTTTTTAACTCATATTTTAAGATTAGTTTATATAAGCTTTGTTACTTTGTGTTATGGATCGACACAGTAAGCGAAGTACCTTGGCTCTAAATATTTCAATTATAGCTATTTTGCTGGCGCTTCTCAACTTATATTTATTATTGAGGATTAGTTAGGTTTTCATTGATTCTGTCAGGAAAATCGGTGATAATACCTTCAACACCTTTGTGAATCAAATCAAATGTTTGTTGTTTATTATTTACGGTCCAAGCAAACATCTTTACTCCCTTTCTGCTTAATGCGTATCCCTTACCTTTAGTAATAGTTGGAAAATACATTCCAAGAGCATAAGGTTTGAAGGTGCAATGTGATAAAAATTTATTTACGGATTTGAAAGGCTTGTAGGTTAGGTAGATGAATCGAAAAGTTGAATCTTGGCTATAAATTGCGTTTAAAATATTCGGATCAAACGACATGAAAATAATGTTTTCTTTTAGCCCTGACAAATTAACTTCGTCTAGTATTATTCTTGCAAATTCTTCAGGAAAGGGTTGTGAAATGCCGTATTCTTTTTTTTCTGATTTTACTTCAAATAAGATGGTTTTGTCCTGAAAATTAATTTGTTGAATAACCTCCTTGAATCTAGGTTTAGCTGATACTGTTTTAAGTTGTTCAGGGAAATTGGGGTTATATTTCGTGCCACAATCAATTTTTTCAATTTCTGCTTGAGTCATCCGGTAAATGTTGTAAGTTTTGAGCTGAGCATCACTAATGTTATCAGCTTGACAAATACTCGGTTTAAAATAGGGTTCATGTGAGATAACAAGTTCTTTATCCTTGTTAACCACAACATCCCACTCTACACCACTAATTGGATATTCTAACGCTTTTTGGAAGGAAAGAATACTATTTTCAGGAAATAGCCCTCTTGCTCCTCTGTGTCCGAAATATTGCACCTGGCCTTGCAAAATGCATACAAGAATACAGAATGTAAAGGTTAAAAATGGTTTTTTCATGAGCCAATTTACTTCTGTTTTGATTATGTTTAAATGATTTAATTATTAAATGTAAGTTAAATATTCAGTTGCAACTGAAAGAAACAGTTTGTATACTTTAAATTTGAGTAAACCTAGAACTATGAAATCAAAAGTATTGCTCTTTGGCGCTACTGGAAGTCTTGGCCAGTTTGTATTTTGGGAGTTAATACAACGAGGGTATGCCGTGACTGTTGTGGTAAGAGATAAAATTAAGGCTGTCGAATTGTATTCTTATTGGGCAACAATTGTTGAATTGGATAACCAAAACATTTCAAGTATAAGCAGTGACTTGTTTTCGTCTCATGATATGGTTATATCCTTATTGGGAAATAGGATTTCTCATTCATTTAACATGGATCAAACCGGAGGGATGGATTTTTTTGAAGCGAATGATTTTATTTTACGTCAATCTATTCAGCATAATGTCAAAAAATTTGGCGTTGTGTCACCATTTCATCAGAGAGGTTTGCTTAAACAGTCTTATTTTAAGCGTCATGAAGAGTTTAAAAATCTCGTAATTAATTCAGGAATCAATTATACAATTCTTAGTTCCACTTTACTTTTTAGTTCGCTAACACGCCAATTAAAACTTGCCAAAAAAGGAAAGAATATAGTGATAGGTGAGGGGCTTGCTTGTGTGAATCCAATTTTTGATGGAGATGTCGCTGCTTTACTCGTTCAAAGTCTATCTTTTGATAAAAAGTATTTGGAATGTGGAGGTCCAGAAATATTCACGCGTTTGGAATTAGCTCAAAAGCTTCAATTGTTTTCGGAAGAAGAATTTAAGGTTCGCAAAATGAATCCATTGGCTATTCCCACGAGCCTCCCATATTTAAAAATAAAGAATCCCATCATGCATGATAGGTTAGCTTATTTCTATTATGTAAATCGACATGATTTTATTACGACTTCCATGGGATCCGTAACCTTAAATGAGTATTTATCCAAGCGAATTTATGAAAAACTAAAAAGTAGAGATCGAATGTGGATGTTACAAAAACAACTAGTTGCATAAGAATTAATAAGGGTTTTAATTGTTGTTAATATTTAATGCAGACTTTTGAAATTAAATAGCTCTTTAATGAAAACTCAATTATTTTTATTTCTACTTTTCATTTCTTCCACGAAAGCACAAAGTCTTATTATAAATGAAGTGTCCCAAGGGCCAACAGGAAGTAAAGAATATGTTGAATTTCTTGTTATTCCGAGCGCAGGTCCATATCAATGTTCAGATTACTGTCTAGATTTAAGAGGTTGGATAATTGACGATAACAATGGTTATTTTACGGGGGGTGGTGGTGCTGGTTTAGGAATAGCAGCAGGAGCTGTCAGGTTTTCAACCAATACTATTTGGTCATGTGTTCCTATTGGGACATTAATTTTAGTCTATAATGACCAAGATTTGAATGCTGCGCTACCACCAATCGATAATTCATTAACTGATGGTAATTGCACCCTAGTTTTACCGATATCATCCACTTTATTTGAACAACAAACGGTTTCTCCCACAACTATTAACGCTACTTATCCAACAACAGGTTGGTTACCAGGAGGTTTATGGGGACCAATATCAATGGCTAATGGTGGAGATTCATTTCAAGTTTATAATCCGAATAATTTAACAACTCCCATTCATGGTGCAAGTTGGGTAAATAACAATACCAATAACATTATCTATTTCTCGACGAGCGCAACTAATTCTGTTTATTTCTTTGCAAATACAGTAGACAACAATCCTTCGAATCAAGCCAATTGGGTGGCTGGAACTTGCTCTGCACCTGATAATCAAACTCCAGGATCACCTAATAATGTAGCGAATGCTTCTTACATACAGAGCTTAACCAACAATTGTGCTGGACCGTTAACAGCAACGCTATCTTCTAGTTCGGATGCAGGTAGTTGCCAATGTAATGGAACTGCAACAGTTTCTGCCACAGGATCTATTCCAGGGTATTCCTATCAGTGGTTTGATGCCACTAATACAACACTTAGTCAAAATTCAGCAACAGCATCCAATCTTTGTCCAGGGACATATTCATGTATTATTACTTCTGCCATTAATTGTACAGATATTGTTTTTGTAACAATAAATACTACTACTGGAAATATAACCCCATCTTTCACTCAAGTAGCTCCAATATGCTCAGGAGGAACTTTTACCTTACCAACGACATCCAATAATGGAATCACAGGAACTTGGTCGCCTGCAATAAATAATTCAGCTACCACAACTTATACATTTACGCCGACAGCAGGGCAATGTGCGACTTCAACTACAATGACTGTTTCAGTGAATTCTCAAACTACTCCAACTTTCACTCAGACAGCATCAATTTGCTCGGGAGGAACTTTTACCTTACCAACAACATCCAATAACGGAATCACAGGAACTTGGTCACCAGCAATAAATAATACAGCTACCACAACCTATACATTTACGCCGAATACAGGTCAATGTGCGACTTCAACTACAATGACTGTCGTTGTCTCTAATGGATTCACACCTACTTTTAACCCAATTTCTGACATTTGCGAAGAAGAGTCATTTTCTCTTCCTTCAACATCGAATGAAGGAGTAACAGGATCTTGGTCGCCTGCCATTAACAATCTGCAAACAACATCTTATACTTTCACACCAGACCCAGGTCAATGCGCTAATTCAACTAACTTAATAGTTGAGGTAAATCCAATTCCCCAAATTTCCATCAATGAAAACCCTGCCATTTGCCAAGGAGAAAATACCGTATTGACAACAACCGTAGATATAATTGGTGGAACTTATTTGTGGTCACCTGACGGACAAACAACAGAGGTAATTACTATAAGTCCTTCAAGTAATGGTGCATATTCCGTGACTTATGAAGTAAATGGATGTCTGAGTCAAGCAGCTACATCAACAGTAACTGTCAATCCTTCAACAGTTCCAACATTCAATACCTATGGTCCATTCTGTCAAGATGCCATTTTAGTGCAAGTAATTCTTCCTGAAACATCAAATAACAGCATTACTGGAACTTGGAACCCTGTGATGCTTTCAACGAATAATCCTGGTTTGAACAGTTATCAATTTACACCAGATCCAGGGCAATGTGCTTCCGTTTATAATATGACAGTTGAAGTTTTTTCTGCACCACCAATTGATGCCGGAAGTAATATAACAATATGCTCAGGTTCGTCTGTTGAATTAAACGCAAGTGGCGGAACTCAATACTCTTGGACAAATGGAGTTCAAAACGGACAACCTTTTTTACCAAATCAAACACAAGTTTATTATGTAACGGGAACTGACGCTAACGGCTGTGAGGCAACGGATTCGGTCGTTGTAACGCTTGTTCCTATTCCAAGTGCACAATTTTCAGCAGATGTAAATTCTGGAATGGCTCCATTGACTGTAAATTTCACCAATTCCAGTTCAAACGCTACTTCGTTTGATTGGAATTTTGGTGACGGAAATGAAATTAATACAGCTGATTTGTCGAATGTGTCTAATTTATTTTCAAATCCTGGATCTTACACGGTTTGGTTAGTTGCGTCCAATGGTTTGTGTTCTGATTCAATTTCAGACATTATTATTGTTAATGCTCCCGGTGAACCAATTTTGACAGTTCCAAACGTACTAACACCCAATGGTGATGGATCGAATGATGAATGGTATATCTTCACCCAAAACGTATCTGAACTGGAGGTAATCATTATAAATCGATGGGGAAATGAAGTTGCCAAAATAGATGGTGTTGCGGGTAGTTGGAATGGGAAAACAACAAACGGAGATGATGTAACAGACGGAACGTATTTCTACAAATATCAGGCAAAAGCATTAAATGGCAAAGAGTTTTCAGGTCATGGATTTTTGACCCTTATTCGTTAAGCTATTTCAAAAAATACGCGTAAAAAGGAACGATATTGATTTTATAGCCATTCAATTCAACTATTTCGTATTGATCAAGTGTGATAACGGTTCCTTCCTGAACTCCCAACGTTTTACATGCTTCTATCAGTCCACGAAATTCCCTTTTTCTGGTTTCTGACTCTGTCAAACGATATGAAACTTGTATGGGATAAAATTCACCTTCCTCTTCTAGTATAAAGTCGCATTCATAGCGAGTTTTAAAGTAAGTGAGTTTCTTCCCGATCTTATTAAACTCCATAAAAACCATGTTTTCAAAAAGCTTTCCCCAATTCTTTGATGCTGGAAAATCGATTGCCGATAGAAAACCCGTATCGATGGCATAGAGCTTTTTCTCGCTTTTGGCTTGTTTTATTTCGGAGTAATCAAATTTATCGATTGATTGGGTAAGAAAAACGGCCTGGCAGTGTTCCAAATACTCATACAAATTGTTGTTGCTGGTTTTATATCCCATCGATTTCAAGTCGTTGTAGACTTTGTTTACTGAAAAAGGAACGGTAACCCCAGCAAATATTTTTTTGATAAAAAAGCGAAGAACGTTTATGTTGCTTATCTGATAACGCTCTACGATATCTCGGAACATCATGACATTGAAATATTCCTGCAATAATTTAACACGCGTTGGCTGATCTAAAAATAATGTCTCAGCAAAACCACCTTGTTGCATATACGACTCAGTGTGATGTATCATTCTGCTTTTTTCTTGCTGTGTTTTAAAAAAAACAGGAACTTTCAAAGCATTCAAGTATTCCAAAAAGCTGAATGGATAAACCGTATACGACAGAGACCTCCCGCGAAGCGATGTTGCGATCTCAGTGCTTAATAATTTAGCGTTTGAACCACTTATATAGATATGACGGGTTTTTGTGTCGTATACGCGACGAACAAAGCGCTCCCAACCTTCAACATTTTGTATTTCATCAAAGAATAAGTGAACCTCTTGCCAATTTACTTCCGGATAGAGTTCGTTATATGCTTGAAGTAGTGAATCTAGTTGAGAGACATCCACTTTTAATCGCTCATCCTCAAAGTTTATAAATAAGATGTTTTTCCGTGGGACGCCTGATTTTTTCAATTTTTGGATCAATTGAAATAAATAAGTTGTCTTGCCACTTCTTCTTGCTCCTATTACACTTACTATAAGGCGTGTATTCATCGCTATTTCGAGTGCACGAGGAAAACCAACCTCAAATTCTTGGGTTTGACTTTCCACTATAAGTTCCTTAAACACTTCTTTCATACCACAAATTTAGTGTTTTTAACTGGATTATTCTAATAACTTTCGTATATATTACTAAAATTATCTAATATATTTAATCAATTAAACTAAATTTAAACAATATGTTTATACGAAAAAACAAAATTATTACTCCTTCAACAGCTAGTAGAATAAATATAGTGGATTGGAATTTTAATTCTTAATGAAGGTAACGCGCGTTTTACCTTTGCTTGAAAGGTCAATTAATTCATATTGACCCTGCGCAAACATGGACACATCAAAAACATGAACAACAACATTGTTTTGATCTACCATCATAGAAATAGGTTTAATCAAGATTTCAGAACCCTGAGAAGATATTAGTTTCCAATTATTCTCGGGATTTAATTTACCGTTTGTTTGAATATAAAGAAGTTGGTCACTCGGATTTGGATAAACCCCAATGATTGAGCTAAACTCATTTTCTTCCAATGTGGCAAATCTACTACATGGCTCTGATAATGGAATTGAAAATGGTCCATGTCCTACACTTGGTGTATTCGTAGAAACCAAGGCATTATTTCCCGAATTAGAATAATACGATTTTTGACAAGTATTCGCAAAATTTTGCTGATCTATCGTTGTTACGTAATACCAATCTCCTTGAACCTTTGCGGTTGATACATCCAAAATTACAAAGCCTTTTTTGGTGAGTTCTACGTATTTCAAGTGCGGGTTTTCGAACGATAAAAGTCCACCTACATTCAATGGTACACCCGGAGAGGTAACACTCGGCGTCACGAACTCAACACCTACGGGAGTATTTCCATTTTCTAAATTAATGGCCCAACTGGTATGAATATCGCCTGTTGCGACTACAAAATTATCGATATTGTTTTGCGTTAAATGATTGTAAATACGTTGTCTTTCAGCTGGATAACCATCCCATCCGTCGGTATTAATCGGATTTCCTAGCGCGGTGATTTCTCCCATCATTACCTGATTTCCTAATATCTTCCATTGCTGTGTTCCCAAACTCAACTCATCTTTTAGCCAATTGAATTGCTCGTCACCCAAAATGGTTCGGTTCGTATCGTTAATAATAGGGTCACTTGCTGGAACTTGTTCGTCGCGACCTTCCAAGCGTGTGTCTAACATAATTAGGTTTGCTAAATTGCCCCACTTGAATGAACGGAATATTTGAGTGTTTTCAGGTGACTTAGGCCGAATCGGCAACCACTCAAAAAAGGCGCGTTTTCCATTCTCTTTTCTTGTAAACCAATCTCCTTCATCGCTTGTATGGTTTTCAGCACCATTAACAAAAGAATTATTTGCCGTTTCGTGATCGTCCCATACACAAATCCAAGGGAAATTCTGATGCAACTTTCGCAAAGCGTTGTCCATGTGGTAACTCGAATAACGCAACCTGTATTCCGCTAAATCGATAATTTCTTCTTCCGGTTCCCATACGCGATCGATATTGGAATTGGGAGAATACCCACCAGAAGCATATTCATAAATGTAATCTCCGAGCATTAAAACGGCATCTACGTCATTTCGTTCATTGATAGCAGAATAGACATTAAAATAACCTGCCTCTAAATTGGCGCAAGACACAACCGCAAAACGTACATTTTCTACGTCTCCAACAGGCAAGGTCTTCGTTCGACCTACCGCACTAAATGAACCATTAAATTCAAACTCATAAAAATAAAAAGTATTGGGTGAAAGACCTGTTACATCGACTTTTACAGTAAAATCTTTCGAAGCATCGGTTTGTGCATTTCCCTGAGCAACAATAGTTGTAAATGAATTATCAGTGGAAACTTTATAGTTGACGGTCAAGGTTTCGTTAAAATCTTGCGGCGTGACTCGTGTCCAAATAATCACCCGATCTGTCAATGGATCACCTGAAGCTACACCGTGATAGAAAGGAGCAATACAATCCAATGGACTTACACTCGTTTGAGAAAATGCTTTTAACGAAAAAAGCATGAAGGAAATATAAATTAATCTTTTCATGCGCCAAATTTAGCTTTCAGTTAATTACTTGAAGTGAAATACATTTTACATTTCCGTTAAAATTAATAAAAGAAATATTAAGTATAAATGAAGTCATCTGTATAACCGAAAGTCATTGAGCCAAAATTAATTGAATCATAATAACAAGTTTACCTTACGTTGATTTTTGTTCTTGAATTTTGTTTTCTAAATAATTTATATGTGCACTAAAATTGTTTGTTTCTCACTTATTTATTTCGCTTGCTTTTTAGTAAGTTCTCAAACATTAACGCGAGGCCCTTACCTACAATCGCCAACGGAGAGTACCATTGTGATTAAATGGAGAACAAGTGCAAATACCAATTCAAAAGTACGTTTCGGAACAGATAGCCTCAATCTTTCCCAAACAGTTTCGCTGAATAATAGCACAAAGGAACATACGGTAAAACTCACGAATTTAGTGCCTTCAACTATCTATTATTATTCGGTAGGAAATAATGCAACAAGTTTCACATCTCCTTCGGCTCGTTTTCGTTTTAAAACAAACCCAATTCCTGGAGCTGAGGTTCCAACGCGCGTTTGGGCAATCGGTGATTTTGGAAAAGGAAACACAGAGCAAGTTGCGGTTAAAAATTCATACATGCAATACGATGATTCTTCGAATACAGATGTATGGATTTGGCTTGGCGATAATGTCTATAACGATGGGACCGATGAAGAATATCAAACTAAATTATTTGAATTGAATGGTTTTTCAGACGTATTCAGTTGGTTGCCATTTTGGCCGAGCCCTGGAAATCACGATTACAACACCATTTGGGAAGAAAGTGCTTTTTTAGGAATTCCTTATTCAAATATTCCTTTGGAAGATCACCAAGGACCGTATTACGACATGGTTCATGTTCCCACTCAGGCAGAGGCAGGAGGCTTTCCGTCGCAATTGGAATTATTCTATTCGTTTGATTACGGGGATGTTCACTTCTTATCTCTTAATTCTGAAGTGTATGATTTTTCGCAAACTTTTGAAGGAATTGACCGAATGAAACAATGGATTGAGCAAGATTTACAACAAAATACCCGAACGTTTACCATTGCTTATTTTCACCAACCTCCCTATTCAAAAGGTTCACACGACAGCGATGACGCTTTTGAATTAGTTATGAAAGCCATGCGGGAGCGAGTAGTTCCACTTTTGGAAAGTTACGATATTGATTTGGTTATTTGCGGACACAGCCATGTGTTTGAAAGAAGCAATTTAATTCACGGACATTACGGAAACTCCTTCTCTTTTGAGCCCTCAACGATGTTAAAAGATGGTTCGAACGGAAATTTTGCGCAAGGAAATGCATACCACAAGGACGGATTGGCAAATACACCTGACGGAACGGTTTACGTGGTGTGCGGTAATTCTGGAAGTAAAGAAGATGCTCCTTCACTCGATTACCCGATTATGCAATTTGTGGATGGCGGCTTAGATGCTTGTGGTTCATTTGTGATGGACATTTACAAAAACCGATTGGACGGAAAATACCTTCACATGAATGGCTCTGTGTTGGATGAGTTTACCATTTTAAAGTCAAATATGACAGTTGAACTACCTACAGTTTATGTTTGTGGGCAAGAGCAAATCACAATTCAACCTGTAATTTCTGGTGGTTCCGATAATTTGCATTACGCTTGGAGTATTAACAACCAAACGTCTCCATCTATTTCCATTAATAACCAACAACTTGGAAGTCATCAATTGGTTGTAACGGATAGTTTAACGGGGCAAGTAGTGACACAAACGTTTTCTGTTCTTCAGGGAAGTGACTTAACCATTTCCACTCAAAACGATACACTCTACGCTCAAGGAACTGCAAACAATTACCAATGGTATTTGAACGGTGACCCGATCAGTGGAGCCAATGGCACATTTTTTATTCCACAAGTGGCAGGAAACTATACGGTTTCTACTTTTTATGGGACTTGCTTGTCTGAATCTGTCTATTTTAATCCAGAACTATCTGTTTCTGGTATTTCAACGTTTGGTGTTACACTTTATCCAAATCCTGCCGGTGAGGAAATAAACATTGATATAAACCAAGTTTTTATAGGTAAATCGTATCAATTATTTTCTTCTGCTGGTGAAGTGGTGAAGAAAGGAAAATTGGACTCAAAAACCAACCGAATTTCATTAGCAAAATTACCATCGGGAACATATACCATTCGTGTAAATGGAGCGCAGGAAACGCTGCGGTTTGTGAAGAAATAGAGGTTCTAAGATCGAATTGTATTAACAAAGATGTATTTCAACTTCATATTAGATTAATTGAAAAATAATTTCTACTTGAAATCCAATTTACAGTGCATGGTGAACTTTGTTTCATAAAATGCTACTATGAAAACACAAACCGCAGTTCCTGAAGATTTAGATTACCCAACATCATCTGTCAACACCATTGACATCCGCATTGACAAAAAAGAATATGAAATACTCACCGAAGATTGCACCTGCATCATTGATGAAGTAGAATTCGTTAAAATCATAGATTTAGAAACCAATATGCCGCTGCCGGTGGTGGCCGCCCCTAAACCTACTACTACCGCCACCCCGCGCAAAGGCATGCCCAAATTTCTTTCTCGCCTACTTAACCGCCTTTCTGTTTTACCACTCACCCTGCCGCTTTGTTTGGTGTTGGTGCTGGGAGTGGGGAATGTTTGGGGGCAGTTTAGTGGGACCTACAACTTTAGCTCAGGTGATAATGTTACGTCTTTTAACTACAATGGGTCAGCAATTTCAAACCTAACAGTTAGTGCCATAACGAAAAATGGAGTAACATCTTCATCAAGCGCTGGAAATTTTAGGGCATCAGCATGGACTACAGGAAGTACAAATGGCGGAGCAGCAGGAGGTACGCGGGATGCAACTGATTATTTTGAATTTACTATTACAGCAGCCGCTGGATATACTATTTCTAATCCAACATTAGATTTTGGGGTGGGAAGAAGCGCCACTGGACCTCGAAAATTTGAATGGCGTTGGAGTGTAGACAGTTATGGTAGTGCTTTAAGCGTGGGTACCGTTGCTGCTAATGTCTCGCACTCATCAGGTGTGTTGACAATAGGCGATGTGAATACAGGATATACAGGAAATGCTATTTCATCAACAACCTCAGGACAATCAGCAATTACTTTTCGATTTTATGCATACGGAGCTGAAGCCGCTGCAGGAACAGGTGGCTTACATGGAGTTTTAACATTTGGAGGCACCTTAGTTGCCGCTGCAGCTACTCCCGCAGCCCCAACTATTTCCTCAATAACCCCAGGCAACCAACAATTGAGTGTAGCATTTACGGCAGGCTCAGATGGTGGTTCAGCTATTACTAATTATAAATATTCAACAGACAACGGAAGCAACTACACTGCAGTATCACCGGCAGCTACCACGAGTCCAATTGTTATAACTGGTTTAACAAACGGGACTACATATAACGTTAAGATACGTGCAGTAAACGCAGTAGGTGATGGAACTGAAAGTTCAGCTTCTTCTGGTACACCAAGAACTACTCCGAGTGCTCCAACCATTACAGGCATTACACCAGGCAATCAACAATTGAGCGTAGCATTTACAGCGGGTTCAGATGGTGGTTCTGCCATAACAACTTATAAATATTCTACTAACGGTGGTGCAAATTGGCAAACTAGGTCAGCAGGAACAACGGGAAGTCCATTGGTAATTTCTACACTATCAACAGATGGAACAACAGCACTAACAAATGGGGTATCTTACGACATTCAAATCCGAGCAGTAAATGCAGCGGGAGATGGAACAGCAAGTTCAACTACTTCAGGAACTCCTGCCGCGCCGGTTTCACCAACTCTAAACGCAGTTACCTTATCTTCGTCACTAACATCAACCTATGGAACAGCTTCAACTGGAGTTAGTTTTACTGCTAGCGGCTCAAATCTTACAGGTAATATCACAGCCACCGCTCAATCGGGTTATGAAGTTTCAACAACTTTAGGTTCGGGTTATGGCGCATCTGTTTCTGTTGCCGCAGGAACTACGGTTTATGTTCGTTTTGCATCAACTATTTCTGCAGGTGATAAAAATAACGCAACGGCAGTAGTTCTCTCTGGTGGTGGTGCTTCAAGTGACGCCAATGTTACGACTTCATCTTCGGGGAATGCAGTTTCTAAAGCAACTCCAACTATTAATTCTTCTCCAACGGCAACAGCTGTAACGTACGGTCAAACTTTGGCTTCATCAACCTTATCGGGAGGTTCTGCTTCAGTGGCAGGTTCATTTGCATTTAGTACACCTTCTACTGCACCCAATGGAGGAACGGCAAATCAAAGTGTTACATTCACCCCAACAGACAACGCCAATTACAATACAACAACGACGAATGTCAGTGTTACCGTAAACCAAGCAACCCAAACCATTACCTTTGGAGCTTTAGCCAATAGAACAACTGCCGATGCAGCGTTTAGTCTAACAGCAACGGCTAGTTCGGGCTTAACTGTAACCTATTCAAGTTCCAACACAGCAGTTGCAACAATTGTAGGTTCAACTGTTACAATCCAAGGGTCTGGACAAACAACAATTACCGCTTCGCAAGCAGGCGATGGAAATTATAATGCCGCAACGAGTGTGGATCAAACTTTAACAGTAACACAGGCACCTGTAACTATCTTCACTGAAAATATAGGTTCGCCATCAGGTACAACTTCCATAACTTCACATACTTTTCAGAATTCATCTACACTCACCTTTTCAAATGGAGGAGCTACAAACTCAGCTGATATAAGAACTACAAACACTTCTAGTGGCTATACTGGGGCATCTGGAAATGGGAATGTTTTTTTTACGGGTACTTCCGGAAGCTATGGTTTTGCAATTGAGGGTATAGACGTATCCACCTATACTAATTTAGAAGTGCGTTTTGCTTACAGAAAGGAAAACGCGACTGTTTTACCAGACTTAACTTTGGATTATTGGAATGGGTCTAGTTATGTTAATGTACCGTTTTCTTTCAATGAAGCTGCGAACGCCTCTGTAGCCTGGTATATGGTTAATTGGATTTCTTTGCCTGCTGGTGCTCAAATCTCAACACTAAGATTACGTTGGGTTAAAGCAGGAAGTCAATCAGTAAGATTGGACGATATTAGCTTAAGAGGTATAATTAACACATCTCCACTAATCTTGATTTCCCAAAATACTATGAGCGGCTTCTCCCAAAATTCTTCCACCCCAAGTGCCGAGCAGAGCTATACGGTGTCTGGAGATAATTTAACAACTGATGTAACTATTACTCCTCCAACTGGATTCGAGATTTCAACTGCTACAGGTGGTAGTTTTTCGGCAACCAATCCGATTACTTTAACAGCATCTAGTGGTAATTTAGTTGGAGAGCCAGTTACAATTTTTGTAAGACAAAGTTCCAGTACCCTTGGAGTTGTTTCTGGAAACATTACGCATTCAAGCACCGGGTCAAATAATCCAAACGTGGCGGTATCAGGAACTCGCACGGGATCCTATTATTCTAAATCATCAGGAAATCTTGAAGAATTGGGAACATGGGGTATAAATACAGATGGTTCAGGAAGCGCTCCAAGTAATTTCAGCACAGATGGAATAATTTACGAAATTAGAAACAGAGCTACTGCAACAATTGGTGCTAATTGGACAGTATCAGGCGCTGCTTCGAAAGTATTGGTTGGAGACGGAACAAATTCAACGGATTTTACCATTCCTTCTACTTTTACTTTAACAGGTACAATAGATGTAAGCAATGCAGGTGAATTAACTATTGAAAACACAACTGCGCCAACAATTGAAACTGTTGCTGATAACGGAACTGTTGAATATAAAAATGTGGCATTTACATTGTCAGCTGCTGCAACCTATAAAAACTTAAAATTATCTGGCTCAGGTACCAAAACATTTCCAGGAAATACCACCACGATAACGGGAAATTTAATTTTGGATAATGTTACACTTGACGCACCTTCTTCTTCACCTTTTAGTACAATATTGTTGGGAGGTAATTTAACCTATAATGGCACTGTTACGCCACCCGCTGATGCTAGTTCGATAACATTATCCACCAATGGCACTGCGGGAGGGACACAAACAATTACCGGAGCAGGAAATACTTTGCGTTGGTTTAGAATTCAATCGACCACAGCGAAAACTATTTTATTATCGACTAGTGGGGGAACTAGTAACTTGTCTTTGGGTAATAACTCAGGAGGCGGATTAACACTTGTTGATGGTTCAGTTCTAAATATGAATGGAAATGATTTAACTTTATTTAATAGCAATAGCACTTCAGCAGCTTTTTTATTCAACAATACAGGATCTATTTCAACCAATTCCTCATCTGATTTTACCATTGAGCGAACAGGAAACGGAAACCTAGGCACTATTAGATTAACAACCGGAGCAAGTACAATTGGGTCGCTAACATTGAATCATACAGGGAGTACTAATAAGACATTAAATATTGCAAATCAACTTACAATTGCAAATTCACTTACTTTAACCTCGGGTATTTTGAATGTTGGGGTATCAACCTTAACCCTCAACGGTTCCATCAACCGAACTTCCGGAAACATCGATGCCAGCAATGCTTCTGCAACGGTTGTATTTGGTGGTTCAACTGCTCAAACGATTCCAGCGGCTACATTTACTGGAAACATCAATAATTTAACTTTGAACAACAGTGCTGGGTTGAGTATCAATCAAGATATTTCTGTAGTTAATACGTTGACATTAACCAGTGGCAAACTCACCCTTGGCTCCAATCACTTAACTTTAGGATTAAATGCAACTATTGGTGGTACGCCATCAGCTTCAAATATGATTATCGCCTCCGGTGATGGGGAATTGAGAAAACGTTTCAGTGCTGCTAATTTAGACGCTTTTACATTTCCTGTCGGTACAGGAACAAGTTACACGCCTGTAGTATTGGATTTTAACAGCGGTACTTTCGGTGCGGATGCCTACATGCGTGTAAGGGTGAAAAACGAAAAATCTAGCTTTTTAAATAGCAACATAAGCACTTACTTGAACAGAAATTGGATTGTAGAACCTTTTGATATTACAAGTCCAAATTACTCAATTCAATTGTATTTCAACCCCGCAGCTACTACTTCCGGCGGTGATTTCTTCACGTCTTCAAGTATGACCATTGGCGATTTAAAACCTGTTAAATATAGTGATGGAACATGGTATCAACCAAATGACGGACCGTTTACAAATGCAACACCTCAGGGTACGGCTGGAGTTGTGGTATCAGACCATCTTGTTTGGAATAATTTAATGTCCTTTTCTGAATTTGGTGGTGCAGGTGGATCAAACCAACCCCTACCCGTCGAGCTTTTATCCTTCAATGCCTCTTGTGTGGAAGATCAAAACATCCTTTCTTGGCAAACTGCTTCGGAGTATAACTCCTCGCATTTCGATATCGAGAGATCGAGAGATGGGCAAACGTGGAATGTAATCGGTCAACAAACAGCAGCGGGAAATTCAACCGAATTATTGAACTACCAATTTGTGGATGCTGAGAAAAACAACGCTACGGTTTATTATCGTTTGAACCAGGTTGATGTGGATGGGAAAAACGAGTATTTCGGTCCTATTACTCTTGCTTGTGAGCAAAATAGTTTTGAAGCGAGTACCTTGCCAAATCCATCTGCTGAAGATTTTTGGTTGCGCATTCAAACAGAAAATAATGAATCAGTAAGCCTACAAATAAAAGATATAAATGGTGCTGTAATTCACGGGGAAGAGTTAACAATTATAAAAGGAATAAACATGTTTCCTATTCGCAAACACTTAACTCCGGGAATCTATCTTATTGATGTGAAAACTAATAAAGGAAATCACAACGTTATTAAACACCTCCGTTACTAGGCATGTTTCATTTTCCTTTCAACTAAAATGTCTAGCAAAGCCGGTTTCCCTAGCCGGCTTTTTTGTTAGAAATATCACATAAACTTAAATTTCAGGAAATAGTTAAACACGAATTTTGTGCAGAATTACACCTGTGGAATACATAAATAAGTTACATGCTATAGTCATTGTCTCAGAAGATAACTTATTTGTTACACATTGCTTATGTTTCATTCGCACTATTCACGAAGATGCTTTTGTGGAACGAGTATTTGGAATTGAAGATTTTGTGGTTTTAATGCGCGAATTGATAAAAGAAGGATTTGATGCTGCATGGATTATAATTGACCACAAAACCAAGGGAAATGAAATGCTTTCTTTGTACAGAGAGATCGAACAATTCAAGGAATTATTAGAGCTTAAAACACAAGTAGGCATGGATGATTATCACGAGTTTCAGGAAATATGAAGCAGTTAATTCATACGATCTTTTATCAAAAACTTCATATCTCCTTAAAATTTAAGATAAACAAAAAATAGAAATTTGTGCTCCTGTACTTCTTAACTTATTGAATTTAGAAAGATAAGATTTAGTATTTACTATACATCGTAACTAAAACGAGAGAATGAAAAATTTAGTTTATAAAGCGTTACTGGCAGAAGCAGAAGCAGAAAAGGCGGAAGCAATCGCCATATTACATACCTACATGCATCATGCCGTAGGAATTGGTGAACATCCTCAGATTATTGAAGAAGCAAAAAAGTACCTATCGAAATTGGCAGATGCAGAAGATAGATTACAAACACTGCGCTTTTTTTTCAACGAACAAGGTCAATTTAAAGATAAATAATGGTGTCTTTACATTTTAATGCTGTGCTAATTGTATCAGAGGACAATTGGTTTGTAACGAAAGTACTCAGTATACTTCGAGAAGAACAACTTAATGCTCTTGTGGAGCGTTGCCATACCATCTCTGATTTTAAAGTAATGATGGAGGAATTAATCATTGATCAGTTCAACTCCGTATTGATTATAACCGATTACAGCGAGGATACAGAAACATTTCGTACTATTGAGAAATTCATAGAAAATAACGAGGAACTTATTAATGTAACGATCCAAATAGGAAGCGAATTAATTGGTGATTTTCAGGAGTGTTAGCATATTGAGTTGAGAACCGTCCCAAGCATCTTTTTGATAAAAGGAATTTCCAGCGGTTTTTTCACTTTTCAACAATTGTTTTTTAATCAATTAATTAAATTTCACACATCCTTAATAGTGTAGAAAAACAAGCTTGGCAACTTTGTAAAAAAAACAATGATACCAATTGAAAAACGTGAAATTGAGCTGGTTGTAATTTCGGATGTGCACCTCGGAACCTATGGGGCAAGAGCCAACGAGTTGATTCAATACTTGAAAAGTATTCAACCAAAAATTCTTGTTTTAAATGGTGATATAATAGATATCTGGCAGTTTAGTAAGCGCTATTTTCCGGAGTCGCATATGCAAGTAATCAAATGTATTACATCTTTATTATCAAAAGGCACCAAGGTCTACTACATCACGGGAAATCATGACGAAATGTTACGAAAATTTAAAGGTTTCTCATTGGGTAATTTTCAGATTGTAAACAAATTGGTTTTGCCTTTGTCTAAAGGACAAGCATGGATTTTTCATGGAGATGTATTCGACACCACAATGAAACATTCCAAGTGGGTTGCAAAATTGGGTGGAAAGGGATATGACTTTCTTATTCTCATCAACACATTTATGAATTGGATTAGTCAAAAATTAGGAAAGGGTAAAATTTCACTTTCAAAAAAAGTGAAAGACAGTGTGAAAGGCGTGGTGAAATACGTAAATAACTTTGAAGAAACTGCTGCCGAAATTGCCATTGAAAATGGTTATCAATACGTGGTTTGCGGCCACATTCATCAGCCTCAAATGCGAGAGATAACAAATAAAAAAGGTACAACAACGTATTTGAACTCGGGTGATTGGGTTGAGAATTCAACAGCATTAGAGTTTAATAAAGGAGAATGGAGGATTTATAAACATCAACAAAATACTAGTATATATATCACCAAAGACGAAGAACTACAGCTTGCGTTGAGCTATGATGTATTGATTAAAGAAGTGGTTGAAGTTCAAATTTCTTTAGAAAATTAGCGATGAAAATTCTATATGGAATTCAAGGAACAGGTAATGGGCATTTAAGTCGTGCAAGAAGTGTTGTGCCAATTTTGAAGGAATTTGCTCAGGTTGACACTGTTCTGAGTGGAACGGAATCGCAAGTTGCAGTAGATTTTGAGATTAATTACCGTTTTAATGGTCTGCCTTTCGTTGCCTCGAAAAAAGGAAAAGTAGATATTTTCAAGAGCATTGTTAAATCCCATCCCATTGATTTAATTCGCGATATTCGCCGTTTTCCTATTTCAAATTACGATCTTGTAATCAGCGATTTTGAACCAATTTCATCATGGTCAGCGCTGTTAAAGGGAGTGCCAAGTATCGAATTAAGCCATAATGTATCTGTGGCATCTAAAGAATCACCAAAACCTTATTCAAAAGACAAAATGGGTGAATATGTGTTGACTCATTATTGCCCATCAAACTTGAAATTCGGATTTCACTTTGAAAAATATAATTCAACAACTTTTTTACCTGTTATACGAAAAGAAGTACGCGATTTAAAGCCCATAAATGAAGATTTCTATTTGGTTTATTTACCTGCCTACCACGATCAGTATATTTCTGAAATTTTATCCTTTTTTGATGTCGAATGGGTGGTGTTTAGCAAATACACAGAAAAATCGTACAGCAAGAAAAATGTGCAATTCCATCCAATTGAAAACGATCATTTTTTATCACAAATGGAGAAATGCCGGGGTGTATTGTGTGGGGCTGGATTCGAACTTCCGGCAGAGGTAATGTATTTAGGAAAAAAACTTATGGTTATTCCGATGATTGGTCAATTTGAACAACTTTGTAATGCGCAAGCATTAAAAAAAATGAAAGTTTCAACCATTCCTGCTTTAGATCTCACTTATTACCGAAGTATACATTTTTGGCTGCAGTTTGAGTTGCCAATTAGAGTAGATTATCCGGACACTTTGCGCGAAGATTTAAGAAATGTCCTTACAGAGGGGGTGCAGTTAATTCATAAAAAGCAACCGTCGAAACCAATTTCTGCATTATCCTTAATGCGTTATTTTGTATAGCTAATATTTAACAAACCATAACGTTTTTGTAACTTTTTATATAAATAGGTCCCAATTTTTGAAACTACCTTTGTTAATCAATGATAACATTGTTTCTTACCACAGTAGTCTCTCTCTTTTCGCTTATTAATCCTTTGAGTGCCATACCCGTTTTTATGTCATTAACGGCAAACTATAAGGCTGAGCAACTTAAAAATACGGTTAAAAAAACCGCTATTTATGTGTTTGTAGTGTGCCTTGTTTCCTTTTATATCGGTGTATTCATATTAGATTTTTTCGGAATAACGATTCATGCACTACAGCTCGCCGGTGCAATTATCATCTCGAGATCTGGTTTTTTACTATTGAATTCACAGCATAAGAATGACATACAAGGTCCAATTATGGAAGAATCAGAAACCAAAGAAGATATTTCTTTTAGTCCATTGGCAATGCCTTTGCTCGCTGGACCTGGATCAATTTCGTTATTGATAAATCTTTCAATTGCATCTACCAATTGGAAGAGTAATGCGGTAATTGTAGCGGCAATCGGAATTGTTTGTTTTTTATTGTTTTCAATACTTTACGCCGCGCCGAAAGTGTTTAAATATATGGGACAAAGTGGGTTAAGGTCTATGTCAAAAATTATGGGTTTCATTGTGTTGGCGCTTGGAATTCAGATGGGGGTTGATAGCATAAAAATCTTATTTGAAATTTCCTAAACATGTTTAAATTTCTAATAATTATTATCCTTTTTCTTCCGTCGCTGACCATTAGTCTTGCCCAATCTTTGCCAAAAGCAAAGCCAGGTCGAATTATCCGTCATCAATTAAGTTATTCCTTAGACTCAACAATCCTTCAAAATCGAATCGTTGATGTTTGGATTCCTTCAAGTTATTCGAGAAATAAACGCTACGGGCTGCTTATTATGCACGATGGAGAAATGCTTTATGACGCCTCGATCACATGGAATAAGCAAACATGGAATGTGGATAGCATAGTAAGTGTTTTATTGGACAAAGGTATGATTGACGAATTTATCATCGCAGGAGTACATAACGCCGGTTCGGAAAGACACAGTGAGTATTTTCCGCAAAAAGTGTTTGAATCTTTAACCAACCAAGATCGAGATTCAGTGGTTGCGCAATTGCGAGTAGCTGGCAGGTCAAATGGTGATTTTTCACCATATTCTGATCAATATGTTTCGTTCTTAGCAGATCAATTGTTGCCATTTTTGCGCAAAGCATATCCTCTCAAAAGAGGAAGTGTTTCTGTTGGATTAGCAGGAAGCTCTATGGGAGGCTTAATTTCTATTTATGGAATGTGTGAGCGACCAAAAGATTTTGGATTTGCTCTTTGTTTATCAACACATTGGCTTGGTTCCTTTCAAGAAGATAATCCTTTTCCAAGAGCTATGTTGACCTATTTAGAAGAAAATATACCTTCACCCCGACGTCATAAAGTATATATGGATCATGGAGATAAAACCTTGGATTCTTACTATGGTAGTTGGCAATTAAAAGTTAATGACTTATTCTCAAAGAAAAAGTGGGGGCCTATTCAATTTAGAACATTAGTTTTTCTGGGTAAAGACCATTCAGAGAAATCTTGGTCCGAACGCTTTCATTTGCCTTTATTGTTTGTTTTTGGAACTAATTAATGTGAATACCATACTTATCTATTTTTGAATTTAAGGTATTGATAGTCCAGCCGATAGCTAGTGCTGACTGTCGTTTATTTCCCTTAAAATGAGCCAAGATTTTGGAGATATGTTCCTTTTCTACAAATTCGATATTCATGGGTAAACTTGTGGGGTTAGGTCGTAAGCGTTTTGGCAAAACCTCGGCAGACACTTGATCCTCATTGAATACATAAAGCCTGGAAATAATGTTTTCCAATTCCCGAACGTTACCAGGATAAGGGTAATTCAAAAGTATCTCGAGTGCTTCCTTCGAAAGATTTAGTTTTCGCTGTTTCTTTAATTGCTTTTTTTTCAGCGTTAGGAAAAAGTCAATAAGTGCTTTCAAATCTTGTTTTCCACGTTGCAATAAATTAGGAATGTCAAGTTCAACAACAGATAATCGGTAATATAAATCCCATCGAAAAGATCCTTCCTCGCAACGTTTAACCAGGTTTTGATTGGTAGCAGCAATCACGCGTACATCGATTTTCTTCGCTTTTCCTCCTAAGGGCAAGATTTCCTTTTCTTGCAATACTCTTAGTAATGCCTGTTGCATATAAGGTGAAATATCCCCAATTTCATCAAGTAGGATGGTGCCCTCGTGCGCTTCTTCAAAAAGCCCAATGCTGTCTTTATCAGCACCGGTAAATGCACCTTTTTTATAACCAAATAAGCGAGATTCAAGAAGGTTGTCACTGAACGCCGAACAGTTGATAGTAACATAGGGTTTTTCTGACCTGACTGAATTATTGTGTATGTATCGCGCTAGATTTTCTTTACCCGTTCCAGAATCCCCTAATATCAAAACCGATACCTCATCAGTGAGTGCAACCTTACGCGCATTTTCATAGATTTTTTCAATCGAAGGAGTAATGAAATAATTTTCATTCCCTCCTTTTTTAATATCCTGTTGATGATAGAGGGCGGTTAAGCCAATAGCAGAGCGCTCCATATTTATTTTGATGAGCTCTGGCCGATCTTTTTTTACCGTAAATTTTGCAGGACGTGTTTGGTATAAAGTTGTTTTTAAATTCAAACTCATATGCGCAAGGTACCATACCACTTGCATAGCAGGTGTTCCAGGAGAAACAAAGATTTCCAATTCATGGTCTTTTAATTCCGCAAGAAAGGGATTGGTTTTAGATTGAATTTCTGCGTGATTGATGGGATCGGTGATATCCATATGACGAATGCTGATTTTTCGGTCCGGATACTTTTTGAGCAGAGCACTCCTAATGTGTAAAGCCCTAAGGTCATCTTCTTTTTCTGCGGAGAGCAGGATGTGCTCATCGTGTTTGAAAAAGTGCTGATGAAAGGATAGTGTAGGACCGTCTTCGACTACTTGTCCATTCAAAAAGTCATGTTGATAAGCATGCCAAGATATTAGGTATTTCATATTAAAAATTGATATATAAAGTAAAAATGGATATTTAATATAACTAAAAAAGACTAAATATACTTAAAATAAGGTTTGGCACATTGATTGACAAAGAGTCGGCACAACAACAACAACAAGTAAGCGATGCAAGAATTAAAAATAGAAACTGTTTCCGCAGAGGAACTTGTTTTAAACAACCAAGCAAAAGAAGCATTCAAAGTAGCTTTTTTAATGCAAGACATTAAAAAACTGAAAGAAATACTTCACAACGAAGGAGTATTTTTTGGTCGATGGAACAAAGGAAAATGCTTAAATAGACTTTGCGCAACATATCATCCGGGAAAATACATAGAGAGCTACATAGGTGAAGAAGTGAATGAAGGTTTGTCTTTTGATTTGAATCCTAATGAACTAACCTTGGAATTTCGTTTCTTTGATTTCGATCCATTATTTAATTCTGAACAATTTCCGGATGTTCAAACAAAGTTTCAAGATCCTATACGAGAAGAATTAAAGGAAATTCGATTTTATTTCACCTTGCGTTTTAAAGAAGGGAAAATTGTGAGCATCCGAAGGCCAAAAAAAGTGATTGCGGATGTAACAAAACTTATGGCCGAAAATTAACACGTAACAAACAAAAACAAATAACATGAAAAACAACAAAACAATTTACCATTTTGTGGTAGATCAAAGCGGATCCATGGCGGGATTGGAAGGAATGGTAATCGAATCATTTAATAGCCAATTCAAAACCTTAAAACAGTTAAAGGCAGAATTTCCTGAACAAGAATTTGAAGTAAGTTTAACGTATTTTGAAGATGAAGTTAGTGATTTACTGTTATTTCAGCCGATTGATAGTTTAAAGACAATGACGCGAGAAGATTTCAGACCGGGTGGATTAACGGCTCTTTTTGATGGTATCGGAAGATCGATAGATGCCATTCGATTGAAATATGAAAATTTAATTTTGGATGATGGAGCTTCTGTTGTAATGGTAATCATTACCGATGGAGGAGAAAATGCTTCTAAGTTTTATACAAAATTGGCAATTTCTGAAAAGATTAAACAGTTAGAAGAGTCAGGAAAGTGGACCTTCACTTTTATTGGTGCAGGGTTGGATGCTGCGCAAGTATCCCAAGGCTTGAACTTGAATAGAGAGAATGTGTTGTCTTATGATCGCCAACATTTTAATGGTATCATGAGTGATGAAATGGAGCAAGCAGCCCGCTCGTATGCTTTTGCTAAAAGTCAAGGAAAAGTGAAAACTGCCTATATGGATGAGGTGATTCATAAAGACAAGCGCGATTGGAACGTTAATTAATGAATGATTAGGAGCTGTCTATGTGGCAGCTCCTTTTTTAGTTGCTAATTTATGAAGACAAAAACGTTAACAACCAAACGCGAAGCCTTGGTTCATTTCTTTCAGCTCATGGACATCGAAATGATAGCACTTTTATTGAATGATGCGCCGACTTATCAAGATTTTCCTAAGGAAGTTTTTATTGAAAAATTATCGCGAACTTTTGATGAGTTTAAGGAGAAAGGTGATACCTTTTTGAATGCTATTCAAGGCACTTGTGGTATCTGCGATAAAAGTAAAAATGGATTTATGTTCATCGGAAATGCAAGTAAGCAATACATGAGCATCATTTTCGATATGGAGGGCAATGTTGCAAAAGATGTATTCGAGTGTGCTAAAATGAAAGTAGGTTTCTCTGATGTGGATCGTTCTAATCAATTATGGATTCAACCGCTGGATTTAGACATGCCGTTTTAGCACTTTTCCATCGAGGTTCCATTCTTTTTTAATCGGGATGTTCAACCACTCAAAAAGCGTAGGAAGGATATCGACTAAATTCGTTTTTTCTGCAGTAAGATTAAGAGGAGCTTGGTTTGGGGTTCGAATGACATACCAAATGAATCGTGTTTCCTTTTTATCTTCTTGCTGGTCGTGATGTCCTTCGCATCCGCCATGATCGGTTGTCACAATCACCATCCATTCTTCTTGAAACCTATTTTCTCGGTATCGAACCAACTCCATTAATTGAGTCAGATACGCATCGCTCCTTTGAATTGCTTTGATATATTTTGGGTTGTCGGGAGTAAATCCTGTTTCGTGGCCATTAAAATCCGGATCATTGTAATGTAATACAGTAAGGTCTGGAGTTTGAGAATTTAATAGAATTAATGTTTGTTGGGTCAATTGGAAATCAGAATCTACCTCAATGGAAATGTTTTCATTCTGTGTTATATCTAAAAACTGATCCCAATTCGATAACGTAGCTGTTACAAGATCAGGGCGAGTAAGTTTTGCAAGGGTAAATAGGTCGGGATAATCTGAATAACGATTTCCTGAGAAAGAATTTTGCGTTAATCCGTGCTTTTTCGGCCATACTCCATGAAGTAAAGTTGACCAACCTGGAACACTTACGGTGAACGGACCACGATCTACGTTCCAACTATAGGTTGCTTCTTTTGTTAAACCAAATAGGGTTTTGGTGTCAGCAACTGCTAATGCATCCGTTCGAACACCATCCCATCCTACGATGAGAACTTTACGTTTATTTACACCAATTTTTTGATCGTTATTTAGCTGAATTATGGGGGAGTTAGTTTTGCTGCATGTAAGAAGAAGCAGTGCAATGAAAACGGAACCTATTCTCTTTATATACAAGTTGAAAGATTACGCCACAAAGGTGCATCCTTAAGTGAAAATAAGCGTTAATCCAAAAATATGCTTTAGTTATATTAGTTTAAACTCTTTGTTAATTGCAAATAGTCTCCTCCGTGTACTTTAGAATTTGTCTAACCTCCTCCAGTGTTGGAGCCTCAGCATAAGTTCTTAGAACAGGTTCAGTTCCCGACGGACGAATCATAACCCAGCGATCATCGTCAAAAAAGTACTTAAATCCGTCAGTTGTTTGCAATTCTTTAACTGTGTATGGTCCAAAACTCTTGTATACATCAGCCTCGCAATTCGAAATAATTCGTTGCTTAAGGTCTTCTGTAATATGTAAGTCGTTGCGCTCAAACTTAAATTCTCCAACAATTTCGTAAACTTCTTGAATTAATTCATCTAAGCTTTTTCCAGATTTAGCCATGAATTCCCAAATGATTAGCCCCATCCAAATCCCATCTCTTTCCGGAATATGTCCTTTCACAGCAATTCCACCAGATTCTTCTCCTCCAAGTAAAACATCTTCTTTTACCATGATTGAAGCAATTTCTTTGAATCCTATTTTTGTGGTTGTGTGTTCTAATCCGTAGTGCGCACACATCTTGTATACACGAGGCGTTACGCTAAACGCTATAGCTACTTTACCAGACATTTGTTTATATTTCACCATGTAGTGAATTAAAAGAAGAATAATGTGATGAGAATCTATAAACTCTCCCTTCCCATTGTAAAGACCAATTCTATCTGCATCACCATCGGTAGCCAATGCACAATCAAAATTATTATGTTCTTTTAGAAATTTCTCTAACTCCTGTAGGTTTTTTGCAATAGGCTCTGGTGCTTGTCCATAGAAAGAAGGGTTGTGTTCGCAATGCAGTAATGTTGTTTTAGGAAGTAGTTGAGGGACTACTCGTTGTCCGGCGCCATACATAGCATCGTAAACGAGTTTTAATCCTGATTGATCGATTGCATTTAAATCGAACGAATTTTGAACGTGTTTAATATATTCCGATTCAATATCAATAATTTCTACAAGGCCTTTATTGATGGACTCTTTAATTGATACTTCTTCGAAATTTAATGAACAGATTTCAGGAATTAATGCTTCAACTTCAGAAATGTGCTCAGGTGCCAAAGGTCCTCCGAAATCTGCTTTGAGTTTAAATCCATTGTAAGACGGAGGGTTGTGACTTGCAGTTAAATCTACGCCAATTTGGCAACCATATTTTTTTGCAGCCAAAGAAATCATAGGAGTAGAAACGAATCCCCTAGACATTTTCACAGGAATGCCTTGAAGCACAAATATCTTCACACATGTTTCCATGAATAATTCTCCAGCAAAACGGCAATCGTGACCAACAAATACTTTTGGCTGTGCATGATTTTTTTTCAACCAAATACCTGTAGCCTCCGCAACGCGTGCTACATTCTCTACTGTGAATTCCTTAGCTATAATCGCCCGCCAGCCATCCGTGCCAAATTTTATCGTTAATGCCATTACTTTTTAAATTCGTTAATTGTTTTTTCTATTATTGCAATACATTCCATTAATTGTTCTTCAGTCATCACTAATGGAGGAGCAAAGCGAATAATGTTTCCGTGTGTAGGTTTTGCCAATAATCCATTATTCTTTAAGGAAACGCAAATATCCCAAGCTGTTGAGCTTTCCGGACCATCGTTAACAACTACCGCATTCAATAAGCCTTTTCCTCTGACGAGGCTCAAAAGTTCACTTTGTGCAATGATGCGATGTAATTCTTTTCGAAAAATTTCCCCAAGGCGACGCGCATTTTGAATTAGTTTTTCTTCGTAAACCACTTCTAAAGCTGTTGTTGCTACTCTTGCAGCGATTGGATTTCCACCAAAAGTAGATCCATGTTGACCTGGTTTTATCACTGACATTACGTCATCATCAGCAAGCACGGCGGATACAGGATAAACACCTCCTGACAACGCTTTACCGAGAATTAAGATATCGGGTTTGCAGAATGAGTTTTGACGTTCACATTTGTTTTCACAGGTACAATTTCCACAAACTGCCAATAGACTTCCTGTTCTTGCAATTCCCGTTTGAACTTCGTCGGCAATGAATAAAACCCCTTTTGAAACGCACAATGCGTGAGCTTTTTGAATGTAGTCTTCATTAGGCGTGTAAACTCCAGCCTCTCCTTGAATGGGTTCCACAAGAAATCCTGCCACATTCGGTAAATTTAAGGCATCCCTCAAAGCCTCTATATCGTTGTATGGAATACTTATAAACCCTGGAGCATAAGGACCAAAATTTTTATTGGAGTCTGTGTCGCTTGAGAATGAAACGATAGTCGTTGTTCTTCCATGAAAATTACCTTCACATACAATAATCTGAGCTTGATTTTCTGCTATCCCCTTAACCTCATATGCCCATTTTCTGCACAATTTAATAGCCGTTTCTACGGCTTCAGCACCTGTATTCATGGGTAGAACTTTATCATAACCAAAAAAAGAAGTAATGTATTGTTCATACTCTCCAAGTGCACTATTGTAAAAGGCCCGGGAAGTAAGCGCAAGTTGTTCAGCTTGATGGACAAGTGCTTTGGTGATTTTTGGGTGACAATGACCTTGATTTACAGCAGAATATGCGGACAAAAAATCGTAATATTTTTTTCCTTCAACGTCCCAGACATATACTCCTTCTCCTCTGTGCAGCACTACTGGTAATGGATGGTAATTGTGAGCGCCATGCTGATTTTCTAATTCGACCATTCGAGCTGTTTTATTCGATTCCATTACTACTGACATGCTTTTTTTGTTAATTCAGGGCAAAGATAATAAATGCGAACGTGAAATTTTTAGCAATCAGTAATTTCAATTGTTAATTCTAATTTCTTTACTTTTGATTATTAATTTAATTTCTTTTATTTGGTTAGGTAAAGTGTTTAAATCGTGTTTTATTTTCCTTTTTTGCGCTATACAAATATTGATTACATCGAGTTCCAATGCTCAAAAGGAATACGCTAATCATCAGCACGTGTGGGGTACCTATTTGGGAAATCACAAATTGACTAAAAAATTTGGACTGCATACTGAATATCAATGGAGACGTGAAGAATGGTTTCAAAATTGGCAGCAATCATTAATGCGAATTGGTATCGATTACAATGTGAATTCAAATTTATCAATTACAGCTGGTTATGGATGGATAGTTACCTTTCCGTACGGCGAACAACCGGTTTTAAATCAATTTAATGAACACCGAATTTGGCAACAATTAAATCTTAAAAGTAAAATCGAATTAACTAAAAAGGTTATTGACGTGCAGCACAGATACCGACTAGAACAACGTTTTCTTGAAACATATCATTTAAATAGTGTAGATGCTCCAGTTCGTGGGGAAACTATCTTTAGACAACGTGTCCGTTATCGAGCATTGTTTTTAATTCCAATGAGCAAAAATACGATGGAAGACAACACACTCTTCCTAAACATTAATAATGAAGTTTTTATTGGATTTGGAAAAGGTATTGAAAAAAATGTATTGGATCAAAATAGATTTAATATTGCACTAGGTTGGCGATTCACTAGCAATTTTAATCTTCAATTTGGGTATTTGAATCAATATGTTTTAAAGGTAGATGGAGTAAAAATAGAAAGAAATCACACCTTACTTTCTTCTTTAGTCTATAACATCGATATTACGGGTAAGAATAAAAAAAGGCCAGATAAAGCTGGCCTTTTCAATTAACGAGATTGAATTATTTTTTAAAATCTCCAATCTTAATATTTCCCTCAATTTGATATAAACTCATTAGGTTTCCGGAACCTAGCTGTAAGTAATATCCAATTTGATTCATGTATGTTTCCAAGAGATTCGTCTCTGGATTGATGCGAGCTGTATAGGTTTTAAGTGGAGATTTTTTTAACTTGATTGTCACCGTTGACCCATTGTTCACAACATTAATACTTGAAAAAGCATGAGAAGGGTTTGATGGTGTCATTTTCCAATTACCGGCATAAGGCGTTAGGTTTATTTGAGCATTTATAAGATTTGATGCCCAAATAAAGAGTATAGATAAAATTGTTGCCTTCATTTCTTTAATTAGATTATTTAATAAAATCAGCAAATTTTGTGTTTGTATCCGTCATGTATCCCATCAATGAATTATTTGCTGGAACATAAACAAAGAAATAATTAACATTATCCATTGTTACGTGCAATTTTCGCTCGCTAGGATCATATTTTGCTGCATATTTTTTTAATGGTGATTTTTTTAAGGTTATAGTCATGGAAGGTCCATTATCAACTATTGTTAATCTAGATAACTTGTGACTAGGATTACTTGGATTCATTTTCCAAACGCCAGCAAATGAGACTTGAGTAGTTTGTGCGTTTAGACCAAAAGCTAAGCTCATAAAGAAAAAGCTAAGTAATAAAATAGAATTTTTCATGATTAATTTTTTAAGTTGTTATCAATAAGACAATTATCGTGCAAGTTATTTAATTTTAATTTATTTTTTTCTCTTTATATCATTTATTTCTTTTTGATTTTCAAAGTCTGTTAAGTCTGTAATTTGAATTTTAGTAAACTCTTTCCATTTTTGAAAAGTACATTGATTAATAATTTCATGAAAGTAAGGTGTGGCTTCCTTATTAGTCTAAATTTGATCTTCATAAGTCAAAAAATAACCTTCTGAAATTAAAAGGAGTTTACATTCTAACGGTATTTTAGTTTCTTCCACAAAAAATAACTTCCATTCCACATCTGATATTTTAACTATTTTCAGAAATTGAAATGATATATTCTCATCATAATTTATCCAGTTTAATTTGTTTTTACCAATCTCAATATGATATTGAAAAATCCCGTCACAAGGCTTATAGGTACAAAGTGTATCCCCATATTTAAATAATGGGATCCAATATTTAGGCAATAGACTGATCTCTTTAATTTCTTTTCTTTTTATTTTAGTCTTTTTGGTTTTAATGAGCGGATATTTAACAATGATTTTATGGTCTTTTCCATTAGAAATTGAATCCATCTCAATAATTCTTTGAATTCTATTTTGGCTTTGAAGATAAAAAACGTTTAGAAATTGAAACCAAATAATTATGAACGAAATTTTATGAATCATAGTTGTAGAAAAAGATAAATTAGTTTAATTCAAGATCGTTTACAGCCTATACTTCAATATTATTTGATTTCAATTCTTTTAGAAATGAAACTTTTTTCAACGTCAATATCAATTCTCCCCAAATACAATCCGGCATAACCCACTTGATTAATAAGTACATTTTTCCCTTTTTTATTTATCTCAATGGTAGGTTTATCTAAAAAAGTATGGGTATGTCCACCTAGAATTATGTCAATATTGTTTGATTGTTGCGCTAATTTTCGATCAGAAATTTTTGTAGAATCAGGATAATCATAGCCTAAGTGTGAGAGACAAATCACCAAATCACAGCCTTTTTGTTTTAATTCTTTAGCAACGGAATTTGCGGTTGAAATTGGATCTAAATACTTGGTTTTCTCATAATTGGTTTCAGTTACCAGGCCATTTAATTCAATACCAACCCCAAAAACGCCAATTTTCAAGTCGCCTTTTTGAAAAATCTCATATCGCTTAGTTTCACCATTCAAAATAGTTTCTGAGAAATCGTAATTGGCACATAAAAAAGGGAATTTTGCATGTCGTTTGGCTTTTTTAAATCCATCTAATCCGATGTCAAAATCATGATTTCCCATCGTGGCGGCATCATAACCCATTTCGCTCATTAGTTTCATTTCCAATTCACCATTAAACATATTGAAATAGGGCGTGCCTTGAAAAATATCTCCACTGTCTAAAAGTAAAACATGTTCTTCGTTTTGTCTTATTTTCTGAATCAACGCATGTCTCCTTGAAACACCACCCATTCCAGGGTATTTCGCGTGATTAATCGGAAAAGGGTCAATATTCGAATGCGTGTCGTTGGTATGAAGAATAGAAAGTTTTGTTGTTTTCTTTTTCGAAATTAATTGGCCAAAACCATTAAAACTGAGCATAGCCGCTCCAGAACCTAAGGTTATATTACGAAGAAATTTCCTGCGATTCATTTTACAAATCGGACTTCATTATTAGATACTAAAACACCTTCTTGTTTGGCGTGATCAATCAGCACATCTCTCATCAACTTTCCGGTTTGATTGACAATTTTGCCTTTTTTCAAGAAATCCATTTTATCACCTGCATTTGCGAGATAATCACTAGTTATAACAATAAAGGATTTCGCTCCTTCACGCATGGAATTTAATTTCAACTTGCCCTTTTCTATCCTGCAATTGGAGATAGGTTCGCCTCCTGTTTTTGCTATATAAGTAGCGATATCCTCTAAAGCTTCAATCGGTAGTTCAATCCAAACAATGGTATTATCAAAAGGCATGAGCTTGTAGAAATCACCTAAAGTAAGCTCTCCTTTGCCAAGGCTTGACCTAATTCCACCAATATTCAATAAACAAATAGCAGGAGTTGATAATCGAACCGTCTGTGTTTGTTGGATAAAAATGGCATCGGCTACCCAATTCATTAAATTAGAAGAAGGCCGTTGAGCCACAAAATTCGTATCTGCTTGGGCAATTACTTCGCTCATTATCGCACTCATTGAATCTCGATAAGGTTTTATAATCTCTTCGGTTTTTTCTGAAGTTTCACTCTGAGGCGTGATTGGAGCACGTGAAGGTTCTATTACCATATGCGAAGAGCAAGCCAAAAGACTTGCTCCAACACATACAATTATAGAAAATTTAAACATTATTCAATGATAAAAGACGATTGTACCGTTCCTAATTCTGTGCCAACTTTTAAGATATAAATGCCAGCATTAAATTTATTGGCTGATAGTTCCAAAACAGGTAAGTTTAAGGAAGTAGCCGAGATTATCTCTCTTCCCTGCGCGTCAGTAACTAAATATGATATTATGTTCAATCCATTAACTTGAGCGTATACGGTATTATTTGAAGGAACAGGAAATACTGAGAAATTAGCCTCTAGCTTGTCTTGTAATCCAACTTGACAGGCATCATAAGTCATGTTTGAAAAATTTACATGACAAACAAAATCTGTTGAATCGATGTATGGATTTCTATTGTTCTGAAGTGAATAGATATATTCGTGACGAGCAATCTCATAATTATCTGGTAAGTCAGCATAATGCCATTGTTTCAAAATATCTTGATTTTGATTTGTCGGTATTTGCCAGTTGTTTCCTAATTGACCGTTGTAGCTAGTTGCCATATAGAAAATTGCTCTTGCGGCGTTACCTCTCTGTTCTGGTCGAGGAGTGAAACACAATTGATTTGAACTGTTATATCCAACGGCACAACCCAAATAGCTAAATACAGTGTTTCCAGTGATAATATCTAAAGGCAAGTTACTTCTTGGTGTATTCGCATTTTGAAGATTTGTTGGGTATAAATTATGTTGGTCATTGTATTCTTTTTGCTCAGGATTGTCAGCAGGGAAAGTCTGCATCCATGAATGTGAATAGGTGTGCTCACGAGAATAACCCGTTGCTGTCCAATCAAATGGGTCATTAAATACTTTTCTTTCACCTGAATAAACACAAACCACATAAGATTGACCTGCAGTTGTATCACGAATTTCAAATTGATTCATCATAGTTGTTTTGTAATTGAAATACGAAACAAAATTGTGAGGATTTATAAGTGCGGAAAGATTGGTTAAGAATGTTGGTGAAGTAGAATTAATTCCGTTGTAGTAATTTCCAATTTGCGCACCTTGACTCGTTATGTTTCCTGTTGCTGGAGCAGTTGTTTTGTAGTTTTCAAATCCATCCGGACCATTGAATGCATAAACTGCAAAATGATAATTTTGGTTAGCAATAACGTGACGTGGAGTAAAACTCATTCCACTTCCGATGTATGCTACTTTTGCGTCGCCAACAACATCTCCTCTTTTGTAAGTTGTACCATCAGTTGGAACACCAGTAACTGCCGAACCATTCTTCCAAAGCACGATGTATTTTTCTGCATTTACACCCGCTGTATATTGACCTCCAACAGTATAAGCTTTTACTAACGGAAAAGTCAAGTTTGTTGGATTTGAAGTCGGTTCAGTAGCTAAATTATCCGTTCCAACAGCTGATAATGTTATTATATAAGGGTTTTCATCGCTATCATCATTTGCAATACTCAAAGTTGCTGTGCGAGTTCCTGTACCTGTTGGCGCAAAGTTCAAGGTAAATGATTGGCTACTTGTTGGGCCAACTGTTCCACTAAATGTTCCACTGAAATCTGCTGCGTTGGCACCGCTTAATGTTGTTGCTGTTACAGTCAAGTTCTGAGATCCTGAATTTTGAATAGTTACATTGGTTGAAGCAACATTTCCAATAACGTAAGTTCCATTATTCAAAACGGTAATTCCTGCCATTTTAACGTTTATCTCACGAGCCGGAGCAACATAAGGAAAAATATCATTTAAATCCCTTGGTACAATTTGGTAATTGGCATTGAATTGACCCACAAGAGCAACAATTGAAACGGGACCTGTTGGAATGGCTGTGCCATCAATGTTCGTAGATCCGTTAATTCGCACATCTAAAGTCGTACTTCCATCGGTTATTTGAACTGTACTATTTCCGGTAGCAAAATTTCCGGTTTGAACAAAGGTTACATTGTCAACTCGAACCAACTGAGCTTCAATAGATTCATTAATAACAGAAAGTGGAACTAATTGAGGCGTTGGTAATCCTCCTAAAGCAGGACCATGATCAATGAAATTTGATACTGGCGAAATTTCCAATAATCCGCTAAAATCTAATAATGGTCCAGTAGCAGTAACTGAATCACCTCGTAAAAGGCTGTTTAATCCTGTTCCGTAAATCGGTAATGCTCCAGTCGCATCTTGAACATAACGAATACTTCCTAATTCAGTGCCGTTTGTGACAACCCCTCGTATGGTAACTGTTTGACCAATACCCATGTTACGAGCATCAGAAATGGTTTGTCCGAAAGTCATGAGTGAACTAACTGCAAGAAAACCTGATAAAATTATTTTTTTCATTTTCATAGTTTAAAATTGTAAAGCGAGAGATAAATTAAATCGAAGACCTTGTCCAAACATTACTGTAGCGGATTGGGCGTCAAAATTATCGTAAATATCATTAGCATTGTTCGTGGCATCTGATATAAATGTACTGTTCAATACATTTGTAATGGTTCCTCCTGTCACAAGAGTCATATTTTTAAGAGGATGACGATAGCCAGCGAAAAGATTGATGAGGTAATAACTTGGCATCTCCCACGATTCTCTACCTCCATTTGCACCTTGTAGGCTAAACGGATCAAAATTGGCATAATAACGATCAAAGTACTGCGCCTGAACCTTGATATATAAATTTTTAAATGGCTCATACCTCAAGCTCGCTGCTAGTGCAGTTTGGGCTGCATCACCCACGTGAACACCTTTAGCATCAAAACTAAATTCTAACGAATCGTATTGCGGAATAAAAATCGTTTTGGAGGAATTCCAAAACCAATTCCCAACGGAAAGCATAAGCTCACCACTAAGTTTTTTGTTGAAATTATAGGCTATATCAATTTCACCACCCATGTGAACAGCATCCATTCCATTGATGTTGATGCGAATGAATTCTGTAGGATCTTGTGGGTCTGGCACTTGCACACCATATGGAAATGGTTTGTTTTTCCAATTAGTGAAATAAGCATTAAAGTTAATGCCAAAGTTCTTTAAGGCATAGTTTAGTCCACCTTCAACAGCATAGATTTTCTCATTCACAATTTCACCAAAGAATGTATTGGTGTTGTTGTCAATAACATTTGAAAATTGTGGCGTACGGTTCAAAATACCCAAATTTAAATAAGCATTCGTTCCTTTACTAAATGCGTAACTTGCACCGCCTTTGAAGGTAAAACCTGGTAAATACTTCCATTCGGTTTTTTGGTATTCCAATCCAGGGCTATTTACGGTATACGTCTGGCCATTATATGTTATCGAATCTGCCATCCAGTTTATTCCTTGATCACCATATCCAATGTAGAGAACGGTGTCGGGTAAAACCAATTTTTTCTTTTTAAAATAATCAACTCCTTGGTAACCGTTTACAATCCCTGAAACATTTACGAAATAGGACCATTTTTCATCGGTATATTCCATTTGAACAAATGCACCAGACCATTGTACATTTCCATCTCGATCTGAATTAAACGTATTTTTAGCAACCCTGTCTCCAACGCGTTTCATGGGAGATGAAGCATTTTTATCCAATTTATCTACAAAGTAGTCGCCGCCAAGTAAATCTTGAATACGTTGGTAATGTCTTCCTTCGTAATACCTAAAATCAATACCCCCGGAAAATTCTATTTTTTTAGAATAGGTGTAATTGAATTGTCCTAAGTATCCAACCCAGAAATGATTGTTAATACTCGCTAATAACACTTGAGAAGATTTTATTTCTGTAGGTGAATATATAGGGTCAATATTAGGTGTTCCGAAGAGTGAATTAACTTTATTTTCTTGCTCAATTTGGTCCCAATCGATTAGGCCGGTGCTATCTCTTAACAAGGCTCCAGAATTAAAAATACTTGTACCTCCACCTCTTCCAATAGACATGTAACCCATATTTGAAATGGATAATTTCTTGTTAACCTTCCAAAAGTCTTTTAATGTGATTTGTGGTTTTGAATAGAAATTTTTTCTTTCATTAAAAACATACTTATTGCCATTTGCATCTGTTCGATTACCCCAATGTTGATTAAAACGAATACCCATGTCGAAAAATTGCTGATTCGAATCAATAGGGACGTTTAATTTTCGAGCAAGGTCTGTGTCAAAATATTGAATAGCCTGATTAAACGATCGTTGTCCATGCCATTGTGGTGCAGCGAAGGCAGAAAGTGTAATCAAATGTGATTTGATGCTTTTAGAAATTTTACCGTAACCAAAATATCCTTGACTAGGTGTGCCGAATACCCAACCATTACTTTGTTTATAAGAGCCAGAAACGGTTAATCCCCAACCGGATTTGGTCATTCCAGTATTGTAAGATGCTACCGTTCTGAAAAAATCACCTGTACCATATTCTTGCTTAACCATGCCGCCTTTTTTGTTGCCAATTCCTTGAGTGATAATATTAATTGTTCCTCCAATAGATGGCATGGCAATTTTTGTAGCTCCGAGTCCGCGTTGAACTTGCATTTGCGAGGTAATAGCATCGAGACCGAACCAATTGGACCAATAAACCGCGCCATTTTCCATGTCGTTAACTGGCACGCCATCAATCATTACGCCCACATTTCGTTGGTCAAATCCTCTTACGTTAATTCTAGCGTCTCCGTCGCCTCCTCCTGTTTGAGTTGCGTAAACTCCTGCGGTTCCATTTAAAAGCATGGGAAGATCTCGTGATGCTAGCTCCTCAGTTATTTTTTGTAAGGAAATTTTTGTCAATGCAACGGGTACGTTTTGATTTTCCTTTACGAGATTACTGATTAATCGAATTTCATCTAGCTCTTTACTACCGCCCAAGACAAAAGACATCTTAATTAAGGGTTTGTCTACAATTACGTTTTCCCGAATCGTATCGAACGAAATCATGGCTATTTGAACAGTGTATTTACCTTTCGAAAGCCCGTTAAAGGTGAATATACCCTCCGTGTCAGTTCCCGCTTTTTTAACGGAGCCATCTGAAGAAATTAAG